>Ga0123334_1006448_pt1 | contig 10854 bp, 9 predicted proteins | sample BiotimSIPDNA_FD_89706 | JGI IMG/M metagenome (GOLD analysis project Ga0123334, IMG submission 89706) | Anaerobic biogas reactor microbial communites from Washington, USA - Biogas_R1 time_0 SIP DNA | ecosystem: Engineered > Bioreactor > Anaerobic > Unclassified | place: Washington, USA | collected... | reverse complement strand
GATGCCATGGATTCCAGTTTCAAAAGTAGCTCGTTCGCCTTCTTCTTTAATTATGCTTTCCAATTCCTTTTGAGACTTCTCAACCATCTCTTCAATCCTAGCGGGATGAATCCGTCCGTCAATAATCAGTTTTTCTAAAGCTAGTCGGGCTACTTCACGCCTAATAGGATCAAACCCAGATAATATAACAGCTTCCGGGGTATCGTCAATTATTAAGTCAATTCCGGTTAAAGTCTCCAAAGCCCTGATGTTTCTACCCTCACGCCCAATAATTCTACCTTTCATTTCATCATTGGGTAACGCCACTACAGATACAGTGGCTTCGGCAACATGGTCCGCAGCGCAACGCTGGATCGCTAAGGAGATAATTTCCCGCGCTTTTCGATCGGACTCTTCCTTGGCTTTGGCTTCCAAATCCCTAATCTTAATCGCGACTTCCTGTTGAATCTCTTCCTCAATATCTTTCAATAGTAGGACTTTTGCTTCTTCACTGGTTAATCCAGAAATTCTTTCCAATTCAAAACGATGTTTCTGATGGGTTTCCTGTAATTCACTTTTTAATTTCTCAATCTCAGCTTCTCGTCGGGTTAAGTTTTCTTCTTTTTTTTCTAAAACCTCATATTTCCGGTCTAAGGATTCTTCTTTTTGGAGTAATCTTTTTTCCAAACGTTGATTATCGGCACGGCGCTCCCGGCTTTCCCGTTCGAGCTCGTTTTTTACTTTTAATGCTTCTTCTTTCGCCTCAAGCAATGCTTCCCGTTTAATCGACTCAACTTCTTTTTTGGCTTCTTCAATAATTTTCCGGGCATATTCTCTGGCTGACCGGAGCTGAAATTTGCTATAAATGGAAAAGCCAACCAAGCCTAAGGCGAAACCAGCTATGACATACAAAAAAATCGAGATTATAATCACCTCCTGGAGTAATAGTAATATAAAAACCAGTAAAATTATTCGGAAATAGAGATTAAAGAAAAATAAATACAAAACAAGCCGAGTAAGAACTCGGCTTATGTTCTGTCCTCAAGAATTTATTGTAAACTTTTTTAAATCAGGTGTCAAGTAGGATATTCCTCTGGGAAGCAATGTTGGACAGTGTTTTCGGAAAATCCCGCCCGTACTAAAAAGCCATACCCTTTACTACGTTTGCCGGGTTTTTTTTGTAACAACCGGCGGGCAATTTCCAGTTCCTTTTCTTCCGGATAAAATTCGGTGAGTAATTCTCGGATTAACTCAGCAGTAAGTCCCTGGAGCTCCAAATCTCCTACTACATAATTTCTACTTTTAAACCTAGCTTGCAAAGTTGCAATCCGTCCGATACCATATTCCCGGTCATTGAGATAGCCCCAGTTTTCCAAACGCATTATACACTCATCAATTTGGTCCTGATCAAACCCGGCCCGATTGAGTATTGTAATGATTTTACAACGGCTATATGCTTGACGGCTTAAACTCCTTAACGCCAAGTCCATTGGGGTCCGCTGGGACATAAGTTACTTTCCTTTAGCCGGAGTAGCCTCTTTAGCTGATTTGGAAGCTGCCGGTTGCTCTTTGACCAGACCAACACCGGCCCTTACTTTTTGTTCAATCTCCGCAACCAACTTCGGATCCTTTTTCAAAAACTCTCGGGCATTTTCACGGCCTTGACCAATTCGGTTTTCACCATAGGAATACCAAGCGCCACTCTTGTTTACGATATTAAGGTCCGCCGCCATGTCTAAAATACAACCCACTTTCGAGATCCCCTCACCATAAATAATGTCGAATTCGGCATCTTTAAATGGAGGCGCCACTTTATTTTTGACCACTTTTGCTTTGGTGCGGTTACCAATAATCTCGGTTCCTTGCTTAAGGGTTTCAACTTTTCTGATCTCTAATCGGACTGATGAATAAAACTTCAAAGCTCGTCCACCAGGTGTAACCTCAGGATTACCAAACATTATTCCGACTTTTTCACGGATTTGATTAATAAAAACAGCAATCGTATTTGACTTGCTAATCACTGCGGTCAATTTCCGCAACGCTTGGGACATCAGCCGGGCTTGGAGCCCAACATGAGCGTCTCCCATCTCTCCCTCAATCTCAGCTTGAGGGGTCAACGCAGCCACCGAGTCAATGATGACAATATCAACCGCTCCGCTCCGGACTAGAGCCTCAGTGATCTCCAAGGCTTGTTCACCGGTATCCGGTTGGGATATTAGCAAATTATCAATATCAACTCCTAGCTTTTTAGCATAGATAGGGTCTAGAGCGTGTTCAGCGTCGACAAAAGCGGCAATACCGCCCAACCGTTGTGCTTCAGCCGCAATATGCAAAGCTACAGTGGTTTTACCGGATGACTCCGGCCCATAAATTTCAATCACTCTTCCCCGGGGTATCCCTCCGACTCCCAAAGCTAAATCAAGCGATATGGCACCGGTTGGTATTACTTCGATATTCAATTTTTCCGCAGCATCGCCCAATTTCATAATCGATCCTTTACCAAACTGCTTTTCGATTTGTAATAAGGCGACTTCCAGCGCCTTCTGTTTATCCGACATTTTTTATACCTCCAACTATCCAAACATATGTTCTATTGTAGTATATCAAAGCAATTGATTTCTGTCAAATGATTCTAGGTAACCCGATAGATTCCTTTATTGAAACCAAAATTCCTTTACAACCTGATAAACGGGGCCTTGAGGCCTTAATCTACTTTCAATTAATGAAAATCCAGATACCAAAGTAATACTTTGCCAGGTTGCTCTTATATTTGGCACTTTTAGAAGATCACCTTGACCATCTTTGGCTCGGGCAATGGTCAAGTGGGGTTTAAATGGCCGTTTTTCTGCCGGAAAACCTAAGTTGGTACAGACTACCTCAACATTCTCAGCCAGCATCTCAAGGTCTTTTTGAGCCGAAGATAATCCAATCCACAGTATTCGCGGGATTCCTCGCTCTGGAAAAGATCCCGTTTCTCCTAGTCTTAATTTGAAAGGCTTTATTCCCATAGCAGCAGTTTCTAAAGCCTTTATCAGACCCGCAATTTTCTCTGTCTCAACTTCACCCAAGAATTTGAGAGTAAAATGAAGTTGTTCCGGATGAGACCATTTAAAACCTTGCGATTCTTCCCTAGCAGAATTAATATAACGGATCACTTCATCCCGGCTAGTCTCAGATAACCTAAGACCGATAAAAAGCCGCATGTAATCCTCCTTTATGGTAGGAGTCAGGAGCCAGTAGTCAGTAACTTACAGCGTATGCTCCGTAGCCTAATATCAGTTTTTTCAATTTTGTGCTGACTGTTATCCCCAAAATTCAGGCTACTGCTTAGTCCCTTGACTTTCAATCACCTTTTTTAAGGTTTTCCACAACAAAATCAGTGCCGCTTGAGAAGCAGACTCTTTATTACCAAGCCGGTCAAAGGGGAAAGCTCGCTGTTCCACTATGGTTTGATCCGGTAAAGCCACTGCCAGGTAAACCAAGCCGACCGGTTTCTCATCGTTTCCGCCATCCGGACCGGCAATTCCGGTCGTAGCCAAACCGACATCGGTATTGGCCAACTTTTTTACCCCTTCCGCCATGGCCTGGGCAGTTTCACGGCTGACCGCTCCATACTTAGTAAGAGTCTCCTCCGGTACCCCCAGGAGGTTCATTTTTAATTGGTTGCTATAACTATTAATACCGCCCTGGTAATAACTGGAGCTACCCGGAACATTGGTAATCCGGTGGCCGATTAACCCCCCGGTACAGGACTCGGCCAGCGCTAATTGCCAACCTTTAGTTTTCAACATTTTCCCAATTACTGTCTCTAAATTATCCCGGTCATAACCGTAAATATATTCCTTCAACCGTTCTTTGACCATAGCCAAGGTTTTTTCAATTAACTCCTGATTGCACTTTTCAGTTTCGCTCTTAGCCGTAATCCGGAGGGATACTTCACCCCGGGAAGCATAAGGGGCGAGGGTCGGATTGGTCTGGTTATTGATTAAGTCGATGATTTTTTCCTCCATGGCTGATTCACCGATATCGACCATTCTCACCAATAACGAATTAAGGGCTGCTCGGCCCTGGCCTTGCAGTTTTTGTTGTAAATACGGTTTAAAAGTATTCTCCCATAATCCTTTTAGCTCCGAGGGCACTCCAGGCATGGTAATTAAAATATGTTCATTCTTCTCCACCAACATTGCCGGAGCGGTTCCCAATGGATTGGAGATAACCTGCGCCGTTCCGGGAAACATCGCCTGTCGTCGGTTGTTCTCCGGGACCGTTCGGTTGGTCTTTCTAAAATAAACGCAAACCTGTTCCCAAGCTTCAGAGTTGAATTCCAACTCCTCCCCCAGCAGCTTTGCTACCGCCTCTTTGGTAAGATCATCCTGGGTAGGCCCTAAACCACCGGAAAGTAATAATAAATCGGAACGTTCCCAAGCTTGTCCAAGAGTAGCGACGATCCGTTCCAAATTATCACCGACTGTGCTTTTATGGTAAAGATCGATTCCTAAGCCAGCCAACTCTCCCGCTAAATAAGCGGCATTGGTATCAACAATCTGCCCTAGTAATATTTCTGTTCCAATGCAAATGATTTCCGCTTTCAAATTCGATTCATCCTTCTTTCCACCAAGAATCCCTAGTTTTTAATCTATTCTCCCAACAACCGCAAATTCCTACTGTGTTTCGATCTCTTTCGAAGGACAGCTGCGATCTTCCCTAAAATAATCGACTACTCCTCGAAAAATTGCCTTCGCAATCTTTTCCCGGTAATTTTCATCTTCCAACAGCTTTGCTTCAGTTGGATTTGACAGAAAGCCAACTTCAATCATTACTCCGGGCATCTTGGTATCATTCAAGACCCGGTAATCTCCAACTTTAGCCTGGCGCCGGTTTGGTTTCAACCGCTTGACTAGTTGATTCTGGATCGCTTCCGCCAAGTATTTGGAATTCGAGTCCGACTTTTCATGAAAAGTTTGGGCTCCTTCATAGATACTCTGGGAAAAACTATTGGCATGTATCGATAAGTACAGCTCTGCCCCACTTTGATTAGCAACCCGAGTACGATAACTGAGATCCCGTCTTTTTTTGGTGGTAAAATCTTTGTTGCTGTTGGAAAAGTCCTGATCCGTCTCCCGGATCATCACGCAAGATACTCCCGCCATGGCCAAATGGCGTTTTAATTTCAAGGCGATATCCAAGTTGATATCCTTTTCCAACAGACCCCTGTCGGACTTGGCCCCGGGATCAATCCCTCCATGTCCGGCATCAATTACTATCTTTTTACCTGAAATTGTTGGACTTAAGGGTAGATTAGTCCGAATCACCGGTTCATGATATAACCACCATCCGAAAAATAATGATAGTATCAGTATTCCCAGATTAAGAAGGTTGCGATTTATGACAACGATAATGGTTGGCTTCCGACCCATCTATTTTCCCTCCGGAATACATTACTTTTTTCAAAGTTGCTTTTATCTTGGAATTAGTACTAATATTTATGAAATGGGTACAATAGAATATGCAGTGTAGTCAAATATAAATCCACACATTTACCCGACCATATTTCTCTTGCCTCTAGACTTTGTACTTTAGACTGTTGACTGTAGACTGTAGACTTCGGATGACTTTTGAAAATAAATTTAAATGATTGACATTGAAGTTGACATCTGCTATTATAATTTTTGTTTGTATTAACCTTAGGGAGCGTGAAATTTTTCGTTTTCCGAAAGACAAATTCATATGTCCTGATCTAACATATATCCCGAGGCGAGCCTTAGTGCATCATCGGGTAAAGGGAAATCAGGGTGCTTATGGGTCAAAAGGGTTCTTCCTGACCAGAAGATTTAATTTTTTGAAGGGGTGAGGGGAATGCAGGTTTTTGATACTGTAGGTGCTCACGTTCTGGCTGATTTTTGGGGTTGCCAGTTCGAAAAGCTCAATGATGCACAGTTTTTGATGGATTCTCTCCGACATGCGGCCAATAGTGCCCAAATGACTATTTTGGGAGAGCGATCCTACAAATTTGAACCCCAAGGCTTCACGGGATTATTGCTTTTATCGGAGAGTCATATTTCAATCCATACTTATCCCGAACGAGGTTACGCCGCTATTGATGTCTTCACTTGTGGTGGAGGCATGACCGAAAAGGCCATTGAATATCTTCGGAAAGTTCTTCAGCCGACGCTAGTCAAAGAGATGACCGTCCGCCGAGGGGCCGAAGAGAGTTTATTAAAGACGGCCGCGTCCTAAATAATGGCTATGAAGACAATTGAATGTTATTTTAAAAACATCCGTAAGGGTGTTTTTTATTATGCTAACAAGAAAACGCATCGCCTCTCTCTTGCTCTCCCCCAACAAAACCTGTTCGAAGTGGTATCTTCAGTGGGAGGGAACTAATACTTTCGCAGCCAAAATAGATTTATCCTCGCGCAGAGGGAAAACCAGTGCCCCGCCGAGCTCGTATCTTGAAAATTCGTAAAGAGTAATTAATAAATTACATTAGCGTCATCAATCTAAAATCGCCGAAAGGAATCGCTGTAACTTTGGGGAATTATTTGAACTAAGAAAACATAATGGATAATCTCATTCCTATAGGTGAGGTAATGGAGAAAAAAGTCTTTTATTATAACCCCCACATTAATTAATTTGGGAGGCCTATCACTAATGAACAACGGAACCCCATCAACCAATCAATATGTATTAACGCCGGCAATGGGCAAACGAATCATCGCCAAGTCGTTATTGCAGATTCCTTCAATTAAAGAAGCTTTGCAAAATAAAACAGTAGTAATCATCGCCGGAACCACCAATGGTTATGTGGCTGAGGAATTACTGAAATCAATTGGCCAAGAGGAGGGTTTTTCCAAAGAACGGTTTTTTAGAGGGATAACCTTACCTCCCAACTATGAAATGAACTCTGAGGGACGGTTGAGTGACGAAAGCCGTTTCCCTGGAGATGTAGTGATAGTTAAAGGAAAATGGGAACCTGGCAAAACAATTGTCAATGTAGCTCCCCATCTCCAAAAGGGCGACCTGATTATCAAAGGGGCTAACGCTGTCAATCTCGATAACATGCAGGCCGCCATTTATATCGGACATCCTACCGGAGGCACCATCAGTGTAGCCCTTCAAGCTGTAATCGGCAAACGAGTCGAATTATACCTCCCTGTCGGCCTCGAAAAAAGAATTTCCGGAGACATCAACAAGGTCGCGATAAAATTAAACTCCCTCAATGCTAACGGATTAAGATACCTGCCGGTAAGCGGAAATGTCATCACTGAACTGCAAGCAATCAACCTAATCAGTGGCGCCGAGGCCGAACTGGTAGCCGGCGGAGGTGTTTGCGGCGCCGAAGGAAGCTGCTGGATAGCAGTTACCGGTACGGAAGAACAACTAAGTAAAGCGGATGAATTATTGAAACATGCTAACCAAGAACCTAATTTTATAATCTAGACTCGAAAGCGACAATTTAAGAAAACTTGTAAATCCCGTCTACAAAACCTTCCTATCGACAGGATTAACGCAAATCAATATGGATTTTTATCGGAGGGAACTGTAATGCCTAGTATAACAGCCCTATGAAATCCCAAACAATCATTGTTAAAAGAACTTCTTCCACCAGGTTCAACCCCCACTATTGAGTATGATTATGAAAATAAAGCCGTGAAACTTAATCCTCCGCCCCCCAAGTGATGATCCCAAGCTCCTCCATGAACATGGCGATCGGATCCTTTCAGTTCGATACATATTTACTATAACATTAAAGCTTTTCGATGTGAATCCGACATTGACTTTGAAAATCAAAAGTAGTTTATTACTTAAAGCCAAAAGTAGCCATTTATATATTTTAGACTTAAAGGGAAAAACGGAATTATCAAGAAATAAATAATTGGTTAAAAAATGGAATTGGTTCCGAAAGATGCTTTAAACTTGTGGAAAACAGCTTAGAAAACAGAATTAGTGGCACTAGAGGGAGGTTCGATTATGAAACGGATTATTTCTTTTGGCAGTGTATTGCTTTTAGTAATGGTTTTGATTGGGGCCAACGTATTTGGGGCCGACTATTTTTTGTTTGACAAAGAGACCAATAAAATTTTATTTATGGGAAAAAACGATTCGGAATTCAGCGAAAAAATCGAAATGATTAAAAATCCGGATTATATAATGACTACTAATAACCCGGATATTTATTTGGCGATCTTTGCCCCGGAAAATGTAGAAAAAAAGAAAAATAAAAAACAAGCGGAACCACAAAAAGGCCAGCTGATTATTTTCAATGTTGCTACCGAAAGGACTGAAGATGTTGTCGAACTGGGTTATGCTCCTTTCCGCTATATTTATACTAAGGATCGCAGTCATTTTTATATATCCTATAAGCCCGCGCCCGACTCGGAAACTTTAGCGCTACTACATTATGATATCTCAGCAAAAACCTCAAGAAAACTTGAGGATTTCGCCGTGAATGTTAGCAAGTTTATCTTCTCCGATGATGAAACCAGTCTTTATGCTTTGGTTCCCTTTAATAAAAAAAAGAAACAATCGGGTAAAATTGTAATTCTAAATCCATTAACCCTAACTGTCGCAAATACTATTCCCACAAATAATAGCCCTCATCATATCTATTTTCTCAGTCAGGATAAGCTTGTATTAATTGAAGCTGATTCTAATAATTTGAAAAGCCCTGGATATTATAAAATAGTAAACCATTCGGATTTTTCGGTAATTGATGAGAAAACTTTCCGTCCTCCTTATAGCATATCTAATAATTGGGATCCAAAAACCACTACTTTATTAACTATAGTCAGCCGACTTAATAAAACATTTATCTTGAAAGCTTCTCCCGATGAATTCATATTTCATGAAATCGATTATAAGCTATATGGTTACAATTACGATACCGATACAAACCGCTTATATATGTTAAACGGCGAAGAATTTCGGATACTCAACTATGATACCAACGAAATTACCGTTTGTTTTACCGATATCAATCTGATCGATATTTACCCATATCAAATCAATATTTTACCAGGTTCTGAAATTGCCGCGCTCACATGTCACCTTGGCGGAAAGCTTAAATTAATTGACTTAACGGACAATTCATTAATTACTAAGGTCAGATATGGCCGTCCCGGTGTAAAATTTCGGAAATTTATGTCTCTTAATGCCCAAATTGGTGTTAACATTGCCTATGAAAATTTACAATACTTTGTATTAAGAGTCGGTACCGAAGACATTACCGTATTTAATTCCAGTTTTGAATCACCCACATATATTGTTCCACCTGAGAGTCCCTTACTTATGTTTCAAAGAGAAGAGCCGCATTCACAAATTTTATTAGTAACCCAAAAGCAAATTTATCAGATTAATTCTGAGGATCTTACTTTAAAACCAATTTTAGCCTTTAATAAAGAGACTCAAGGTTGCTTCATCTTAGAAGATGACCACCGTTTTATAATATTAACAGTCGAAGAATTATTAATCGTTGATTCGTCAACATTTGAAGTTAAAGATCATCTCGAATTCTACGTAAACCCTGACCAAGAGTATAGCCGTTTAAAAGAAAATGAACGTCGCTATTATTTTATTCCTACGCTATAATTACAACAGTATTGTAGAATCTTTAAATTGGTCCATTTTCAACCCATCTGCCGCTCCATCAATATTTTGAAATTGATGCCAATTTGGGTTTGTAAAACAGTCCCGGCTTTTCTCGGTTACTAGTGGAGGTGAGCAAGACGGATGCCCTTTAACCTAATCCGTAACGATATTACAACAATGCGGGTTGACGCCATTGTCAACGCGGCGAATACCTCGCTCCAAGAAGGCGGCGGAGTTTGCGGAGCGATCTTTAAAGCAGCTGGGGCATTAAAACTGAAAACTGCTTGCGATCAACTAACACCGATCCAAACTGGAGAAGCTGTGGTTACTCCCGGATTCAATCTACCCGCCAAGTTCATCATCCATACCGTAGGACCGATCTACCACGATGGAAACCATCGGGAAGAAGAATTGCTGCGCGCTTCCTATTTTAACTCCATGAAACGCGCCCTGGAAAATAAATGTGAGAGCATCGCTTTCCCGTTGATCTCCAGCGGTATCTACGGTTACCCGAAGACGGAAGCCCTCCGGGTGGCAACCGAGGCGATCCGGGACTTTTTAAACTGTAATAAGAACGATATTGACGTAACCCTTGTGGTATTCGACAAATCCGCTTTTGCCGTAAGCGAGCGCCTATTGGGCGAAGTCAGTAATTACCTCCAGAAGAACTATAGCGGTGATTATGATGATCCGCGCCGCAGCAGACCTTCGCTGGATGTTGAGGTTGTCCGGGAATGTAAGGAATACGATCTTCTTCCCTCCAAATCCATCTCCGGACCCATATCCAAAGATGGACTTGATGTTCTAGTCGGCAATCTCGATGAACCCTTCTCAACGACTCTCCTCCGGCTGATCGACATCAAGGGCAGGACGGATGTGGAAGTCTATAAACGCGCCAACCTTGATCGGAAACTGTTCTCCAAAATCCGGACAGGCAAAGGATATCTACCGAGCAAACCCACGGCTCTAGCCCTGGCCGTAGCATTGGAACTGACCCTTGCCGAAACGGACGACCTGCTAAAACGGGCGGGATATGCTTTGTCCCCCAGCCGTAAGTTTGACGTAATCGTCGAATACTTTATCACCAACGGTAATTATGATATTTTCGAAATTAACCAAGTACTCTTCCATTATGACCAGCCGTTATTGGGAGGATAATTTGTCGCTTGGAAAGCGACCGTGTGATCTTTCTTAAATGTTATCCTTAAGTCACAATATTTTCAAGAAGGATCCCCCGATGAAAAATGGGTTACCGGAGTAAGTATTTTTACTGATTAAAAGGGTTTC
>Ga0123334_1006446_pt1 | contig 10857 bp, 11 predicted proteins | sample BiotimSIPDNA_FD_89706 | JGI IMG/M metagenome (GOLD analysis project Ga0123334, IMG submission 89706) | Anaerobic biogas reactor microbial communites from Washington, USA - Biogas_R1 time_0 SIP DNA | ecosystem: Engineered > Bioreactor > Anaerobic > Unclassified | place: Washington, USA... | reverse complement strand
CTATGTTGGGAAAAAGTGAATCATGAAAGCAACAGGCGGGGCAAAGGCTTTTCTGCTCATAGGAACACTGCTCGTTGCACTGGTTCTCCTCTCTCCGTTCTTCTTCTCGCTGCTATCGCTGGTTGCACATTCCGAGCTTGTCTTTGACTACCTGATGACGGCGGAATTGGGTTTTGTTGCCATCATCGGCCTCTTGTTTCTCTCGGTGGGAACCTTTCTGGCAAAAGGTCCTTTCCTGTTTTTCGTCTTCAGTTCAGTGGCAGCAGTTGGCTCGCTGGTCATGGTGATGCTGCTCTCCGATCCGCCGTTGTTCTCTGCTGCATCGCTTCTGGTTCTCTACAACCTGTCTTTGGTTTCATTGCTGGTGCATGGAGTGCGCAGCTTGAAGTGACAATCCTTCAGTGTTTGTTGTAGACTGTGAAGCATGGATATCGTTTCATGGTTGGTGGAAAAAGGGGAGATTACCTACATCGATCTCATCGAACCGCTGAGAGAGGGGACGGCTGAGGTGCTTCTTGCCTCGGAGGCTGGGGTCTTGATCCGCATCAACAAGAACACGCTCTGTTGTGCCTTGTTCGACGAGCGTGCGCTGCCTGATTTTGCAACACTCATGGTCGAGAGCGACGACGCCCTGTGCGTTCATGAAGGGCCGTTGGTCGAATATCTCAAGGTGCAAGGATTGCCCTACCATCTGGGATGTGTGCAAGCAGTCTATACGGGCAAGCAGAGATTCCCCCTCTCGCCCCACATTACCATCCAGATGCTGGGATTCGAGGATCTGGACGTTGTCTTGGCTCACTACAAGCATGCCGACAGAGCGTACATCACAGACCGCATAGCCTCTGGATGCATGAGAAAAGCGGTGGTCGACGGCCGGCTTGCCGCCTTCATCGGCAGGCACGCTGAAGGGACCATCGGCATGCTCGAAGTATTGCCTGCCTGGCGCAGACGACATATCGGAGAGGAGTTGGAGAAAGCCTACATCAATCTGCTGCTTGATCAAGGGCGTATTCCTTATTGTCATGTCGATACTGCCAACACCGCTTCTCTTGCTCTGCAGGAAAAGCTGGGAATGAGCTGGGGAAAGGATCGTATTCACTGGTTTAATTAATATTTATACATAATTTTTTGAAATTATATGCATGGATACTGGTCAAGCGACGGATTATCTGTATAATTATACCACTATCGTATACACGGAGGTTGGTATGCTGCGATGCGGAGTTATTGGAGCTACAGGGTATGCAGGATCGGTTCTGGTATCCTTATTGGCTGCCCACCCCAACGTTGAGATCACCTATTTGGCTTCCCACTCGTACGCAGGCAAGCGATTTTCCGATATCTATCCATCGCTGAAAGGTGCCTGCGACCTGGTTTTGCAGGAGGAGGATGTCCAGGAGGCGAGCAAGCTTTGCTCGGTTCTGTTCCTGGCTCTTCCCCATGCCCTGGCCAGTCACAAGGTCACCGAGGAGATCCTGGGGCGATGCATCATCATCGATCTGGGAGCCGACTATCGGCTCAAGGACGGCAGTGTCTATGAATCATGGTACAAGACGGAGCACGGCAGCAAGCACCTGCTGCAGCACAGTGTTTACGGCTTGTGTGAACTGCATCGCAGCGAGATCGAGCATGCCAACCTGATTGCAAATCCCGGCTGCTATACCACATGCTCCATCCTCACCCTCGCTCCCCTGCTGGCTGAGCGATTGGTAGACCCCTCCAGCCTGATAATCGACAGTGCCAGCGGAGTAAGCGGGGCCGGACGCAGCGAGAAGCTTGATTCACTGTTCTGCGAGTGCAACGAGTCGTACAAGGCCTACGGGGTGACCAATCACCGCCACACCCCTGAGATTGAGCAGGAACTGAGCCTGATACACGGCTCGGAGGTGGTGGTGCAGTTCACCCCCCACCTGGTTCCGATGAACCGAGGAATCCTGTCCACCTGTTACGCCGATCTCAAAGCCGGGGTGACTGAAGCCGATATCGAATCCGCATATCAAAAACACTACGGCAAGGAACCCTGCATCCGCCTGATGGGCTCATCGCTTCCCGAAACCCGGTTCGTACGAGGAACCAACATCTGCGCCATCGGGTGGAAGGTCGATGCAAGGACAGGTCGCGTCATCGCCATCGGCTCGATAGACAATTTGATCAAAGGTGCCAGCGGACAAGCGGTACAGAACATGAATATCCGGTGCAACTTCGAGGAGACCCTCGGCCTTCCTCTCTCTGTAAGCAACCCCCTCTAGGAGGCTTGTATGAAAATTATCGACGGTTCAGTCACCGTAAGCAAGGGATTCTCGGCCAACGGCGTCGCCTGCGGCATCAAGAAGCGAAAAAAAGACTTGGCTCTGGTGGTCAGTCAGGTTCCCTGCTCGTTTGCAGGCTCTTTCACCACCAATCTGGTGAAAGCCGCCCCGGTGCTTTGGGACCAGAAGCTGGTGGCAAGCCAGGACACGGTCAGGGCCATTGTCATCAACAGCGGTAATGCCAATGCCTGTACAGCCGGGCAAGGGCTGAAGGACACCGAGGCCACCGCAGCCTATGCAGGCTCTGTGTTGGGTTGCAAGGCCGAAGAGGTTTTGGTCTGCTCCACTGGAGTCATCGGCGTTCCCTTGCCGATGGACAAGGTGAAGGAGGGCATCACTTTGTGTAGTAAGGAGCTCTCCTCAAGCCGTGAGGCATCAGCCGAGGCCGCCCTGGCCATCTGTACGACCGACACCTTTACCAAGGAAGTTGCTGTCAGCTTGCAGATCGAGGGCAGGATGGTACATATCGGAGGCATGGCTAAGGGGTCCGGTATGATCCACCCCAACATGGCCACCATGCTCAGCTTCATCACCACCGATGCCAATGTGGATAAAGAGACGTTGCAGAAGCTTCTGGGGTCCTCAATAACCGATACCTACAATATGATCAGTGTCGACGGCGATACGTCCACCAACGATACCGTCCTGGTTCTTGCCAACGGCATGAGCGGGACAACCCTGCTTGGCCCCGATCATCCCCAGTGGGAAACGTTCACAGAAGCTTTTCTCTATGTCCATACCGAGCTTGCCAAGGCGATTGTTCGCGACGGAGAGGGAGCGGGGAAGTTTCTGGAAGTCAAGGTGACCGGGGCGAAGGACAAGCAGACGGCCCAAACGCTGGCGCGCAGTGTCATCACCAGCAATCTGGTAAAGACGGCTTTCTTCGGCAGTGATGCCAACTGGGGTCGAATTCTCTGTGCCATGGGCTACAGCGGGGCTGAATTCAATCCCTCCGCTCTGAATTTGTCCTTCTCCTCGGCGAAGGGAACCATCCAGGTGGTGGAAAACGGGATCCCTTTGGCCTTCGATGAACACTTGGCCAAGGGTATTCTCATGGAGCGGGAGATTACAACACTTGCTGAACTCAAGGATGGCAACGGTGAAGGCACCGCCTGGGGCTGCGACCTTTCCTACGAGTATGTCCGGATCAATGGAGATTATAGAAGCTGATGAAACACCAGATGGAAACTGAAATCCTCAAGGCTGAGGTACTCATTGAGGCGATTCCTTACATCAGGCGCTTCGCCGGCAGCATCGTAGTGGTAAAATACGGCGGTTCGGCCATGGTGGACGAGAATCTGAAGAAATCGGTGATCCAGGACATCGCCATGCTCAAGTACATCGGGCTCAAGCCGGTGGTGGTCCACGGCGGCGGCAAGGAGATTACCGGCTTGCTCGACCGCCTGGGCAAGAAGAGTGAGTTCCTCGACGGGCTTCGGGTCACCGACGAGGAGACCGCCCAGGTCGCGGAGATGGTTCTTTCGGGGTCCATCGCCAAGGCGCTGGTTGATGAACTGGAGAGTGTGGGCATCAAGGCTGTGGGCATCAGCGGCAAGGACGGCAGAACGATGCTTTGCAGCAGGAAGCTCGATGAGAAGGGCAGGGACCTGGGTTTTGTCGGTCAAATCGACAAGGTCGACACCACCTTGCTCGACACACTGCTTGCCAACAACTTTGTTCCGGTGGTATCGCCGGTGGGTGTCGATGGACATGGAAACACCTACAACATCAACGCCGACTACGCAGCGAGTGCCGTAGCGGGAGCCCTCTCGGCCCAGAAACTGGTGTTTCTCACCGATGTGGAGGGGATTCTCAAGGACAAGGATGATCCCTCCTCCATTCTCAGGACCCTCAGCAAAGAGCAGGCGCTTTCCTACATCGCCGATGGGACGATCAAGGGGGGGATGATCCCCAAGGTCCAATGCTGCATCGACGGGCTGGAGAAAGGAGTGGAAAGCGTCCACGTCCTGGATGGACGGGTGAGCCATGCCATCCTGCTCGAAATCTTTACCACCAAGGGTATTGGTACCATGGTGACCGACAAGGAGAGCATATGAGTATGCAGACAAGCATCGCAGCGGGCAAACAGTATTTGCTGGACACCTATGCCCAAGTGCCGGTGGTCTTTGATCGAGGCGAAGGCATGTACCTGTTCGATGAAGAGGGAAACAAGTACTTGGACTTTGTCGGCGGAATCGCCGTCAACGCCCTGGGGTACCATGATGCAGGCCTCTCTGCCGCTATCGCCGAGGTAGTCGAAAAAGGACTGCTTCACTGCTCCAATCTCTATTACAACACCCAAGCCATTGCGGCTGCCAAGGGCCTGTGCACCCTCTCAGGCATGGACCGGGTTTTTTTCTGCAACAGCGGAGCCGAGGCGAATGAAGCCGCCCTCAAGCTTGCCCGCAAGTTCGGGCACAAGAGCAGCCCGGCCCGTACCGATATCATTTCGATGGTCCACTCCTTCCATGGGCGCACCTATGGTGCCATCACAGCGACCGGACAGGACAAGTATCATGTGAACTTCGACCCGCTTCCCGAGGGATTCAGTTATGCCGAGTTCAACAATTTGGAGAGTGTGAAGGCCTTGGTCAGTGAAAAGACCTGTGCCATCATTGTCGAACCCATCCAGGGTGAGGGCGGCATCGTACCTGCAACCGTGGAGTTCCTCCAGGGCCTGCGTGAACTATGCGACCAGAAAGACATCCTGCTCATCTATGACGAGGTGCAGTGCGGCATGGGGCGCAGCGGAAAGCCGTTTGCCTATCAGGTCTATCAGGTGAAACCCGACATCCTGACCACCGCCAAGGCGCTTGCCGGGGGAATCCCCGCCGGTGCCATGCTCAGCTGTGATAAAGCAAACGAGATCTTCACCCCCGGCGACCATGCCTCCACGTTCGGCGGCAATGCCCTTGCGATGGCCGGCGTCAACGAGATGGTCCGCCGCCTGATGGACAGTGAGTTCACCGACCATGTGCAGCAGATGGGTTCCTACCTGCGGGAGAAGCTCGTACAGCTTGCGTCTCTGTATCCCAATCTCTGCGGCGAGGTTCGGGGGCTGGGCTTGATCAATGGCTTGGTATTGACGGTTCCGCCGCGCAAGGTCGTTGATGCATGTTTTGAACGCGGACTTTTGGTTGCCAGCGCCGGCTACGATGTGCTTCGCTTCGTGCCTCCCTTGATAGTAAGCCAACAAGACATCGACAATGCATTGGCAATCGTCGAACAGGCTCTTGCATCTTTGCTCTGAAGCGTCTAGTATCGACCCAAGAACAAAGACGTTCCTAACCCTGACGGGAGAGGAGCGTCTTTTTTTTTGGAGGTAGAGGATGTGTGGATTTGTAGGCATGTTTGACATTCGCTCGTATACGCCCCAGTTGCGCTCCCGTGTTTTGGAGATGTCCCGAAAGATACGCCACCGGGGTCCGGACTGGTCCGGAGTGTTTGCATCAGAGAAGGCGGTTATCAGCCATGAACGGCTGGCCATCGTCGACCCGTTGTCAGGAGGTCAACCGCTGTATAGCAAAGACAGGAATATTGTGTTGGCCGTGAACGGGGAGATCTACAATCATCAGCAGATTCGCAAGCGTTATGCACATACCTATGAGTTTCAAACCCAAAGTGACTGCGAGGTCATTCTTGCCCTCTATCAGGACAAGGGCCCCGACTTTTTGGAAGAGTTGAACGGCATTTTTGCCTTTGCACTCTATGACCAAACAAAGGATGTGTTTCTCATCGCCCGCGACCATATCGGCATCATCCCCCTGTATCAAGGGTGGGACGATGAGGGGCGTTATTATGTTGCCAGCGAGCTGAAGGCCTTGGAAGGCGTCTGTTCCTCCATCGAACTCTTTCTGCCCGGCCAGTACTACTACAGCCCTGAAGGAAAACCAAAGCAGTGGTACTTTCGGAAGTGGACCAGCTACGATGTGGTCAAGGATCAGGGAGGCTGCATTCAAGAGGTCAAGAGCGCCCTGGAAGCGGCGGTAAAACGCCAGCTGATGAGCGATGTACCGTACGGAGTGCTGCTCTCCGGAGGGCTGGACAGCTCGATCATCGCCGCCATCACCGCAAAGTACGCCCAAAAGCGGGTTGAGAGCGACGACCGGGAAACTGCATGGTGGCCCCGGCTTCACTCCTTCGCCATCGGCCTGGAGGGTTCGCCGGACCTGAAGGCTGCCCGCATAGCAGCCGATTTTCTGGGTACGGTGCATCACGAAGTGCATTTCACCATCCAGGAGGCCCTCGATGCCCTCTCTGATGTCATCTATCACTTGGAAACCAGCGATATCACCACCGTCAGGGCGGCCACCCCGATGTATCTGTTGGGGCGGGTGATCAAGTCGATGGGAATCAAGATGGTGCTCAGCGGGGAGGGAAGCGATGAGATCTTCGGCGGTTACCTCTACTTTCACAAGGCCCCGAACGCCCGTGAATTCCATGAGGAGACGGTGCGCAAGCTCTCCAAGCTTCATCTCTATGACTGCCTCAGGGCAAACAAGTCGCTTGCAGCCTGGGGTGTCGAAGGCCGTGTCCCCTTCTTGGACAAGGAGTTCATGGATGTGGCGATGAATCTCAATCCGGATTTGAAGCTTTGTCCCATCGTCGGAGAGAACAAGCGCATCGAGAAATGGCTGCTCAGGGAGGCCTTCAAGGAGGAGCTGCCGCCTGAAATCACTTGGAGGCAGAAGGAGCAGTTCAGCGACGGTGTCGGGTACAACTGGATTGATACACTCAAGCGCATGACCTCGAATCTGGTCACCGATGAACAGTTCGCCCTGGCTGCCAAACGCTTTCCCATCCATACCCCTGCCACCAAGGAGGAGTACTACTATCGATGCTTGTTTGCTTCCCATTACCCCAGCGAAAGTGCGGCACGTTGTGTACCGCGGGAGGACTCGGTCGCCTGTTCAACAGCCAAGGCGCTGGAGTGGGACGAAGCTTTCAGGAAGATGAACGAGCCTAGCGGAAGAGCTGTAAGCGGGGTGCATGAAGCGGCCTACTAAAACAGGCTTGCCAGCTTTGCGAAGGTGCCGTTCTCGCTGAGGATGACAAGTCCGAGCAGCAGAAAGACCACTGGAACAAGCACCGCCGAGAAGCGGGAGAGCAGGGTCTTGATGTGGCTCTGGTTGGCCAAGAGGTAGCCCAGGGCCCAAAAGAGCAGGATGAGGGCAAGAAAGACCAGCATCGTCAATCCCAGCGAGGCTTGATCGAGGGTGGCGAACCAGGGGATATAGACACCCAGGTTGTCCCCTCCGCTTGCAATGGTCACCAAGGTGACAGTTGCAAGCAGGCCTTTTCTTCCTGCCTTGACTAACTCTTCCTTTTCCTCGTCCCTGCCCAGCATCGCCTTGATGCCGAGCACAATGGGGATGAAGCCCAAGAGACCTATGACCCATCCTTCAAGCATTCTGCTTGCAAGGTATGAGCCGACCAGGCTGATAAGCACCAATATCCCGATTCCCCCCACCTGGCCTACAAGAATCGACAGCCGTTGGCCACGGGTCCTTGCTTGGCTGTGAAAGAGGATGAGAAGCACCAGGTCGTCGATGCTGGTGGAGATGAACACCACGATTGCAGAAAGAAGTACTGCTTGCATGCCCGTCATAATCGAGAATTATGGGATGAAAAGTCAAGATGTCTTGACAAAATGCAACCAGTTGCCTAATATAGGTAACCAGTTGCATAAAGAGGTGATACCATGGATGCCGATCAATTGAAAACAGAACTGTTTGGGACCCTGTTCGTACTTGCCAACCGGCTGCAGGTTCTGGGCGACCAGATGGATGACCGCATTTCCACCAAGCAGTGGTTGCTGTTGGCGGTGCTTTTCCAGGAGCCCGATCATGAGTGCTCGCTGACCCGATTGGCTGAGAGAACAGGATCGAGCAGGCAGAATGTGAAGAAAATGGTCCTGATTCTCCAGCAGAAAGGGTTTCTTACCCTTCGAAGGCCCGAGACGGACAGGCGCTCGCTGCTCGTCTCTCCCACCCAAGCTTGTCTTGAGCACCTCAAGACACGGGAAGGCAGGGAAGAGGAATTTTTACGGATGTTCTACCAAGGCTTCACCGATCAGGAGCTTCAGATGCTGCACAAAGGAATCCTGCAATGGATGCAGAATCTGCAAAAGATGGAGTGTTCCCATGAAAAGGAGAACTAAGATGACGATGTTGATGATTTTCTTGCTTGCCCTTGCCCTTTTTCTTGTCTTCCTGCTTGTTCCCTCCCGCGTTCAATCACGCTTCTCTGAGATAGAGCGCACCTTCAGGGCGACTTTGCAACCATCGGCGGGGGTGTTCACTGTCGAAGAACTGCAAGGCTATCCCCAGGCGGTACAGGACTTTTTCATCAAGGGCGGATACATTGGAAAGAAGAAGATGAGCGGTTTGAAGGCATATTTTCCCGACACCCCGTTCTCCCTGGGCGTCGGCAAGCCCATGGTAACCATCGATTACACCCAGCTCAACAAGGCCGACCGTCCTGAACGGTATGCACAGATCAGCAGCAGGATCTACGGTCTTCCTTTTGAAGGTTTGGACTCCTACGGTGAGGGAAAGGGTGCCATGGAAGGCTATCTGGCCAAGTTCATCAGGCTTTTCAGCCAGAAGGGAGACTATATGGATAGGGCAAGTCTTGTCACCTACCTTGCCGAGGCTTTCTTCCTGCCTACGGTTGCCTTGAGCGAGACTGTTACGTATGAACAGATCGATGCCTTGCACGTCAAGGCAACCATGAAAGCCTATGGGATGGAAGTAAGCGGAGTCTTTACCTTCCTTGAGAGCGGTGAGATGGTGAAATTCACTACCAACGACCGTATGGCCGCTTCATTCGACGGCAAGCTCGAGCAGATTCCTTGGAGCGCAGAGTGCAGTGAGTACACAACAGTCGACGGCATCCGCCTTCCGGGCCGCTTGAAGGCTACCTGGCACTACCCCGAGGGGGACCTGGTCTATTTCGATGGAAGGGATGTACAGGTCACGTTCTTCTAGGACATCAGCCTTGCGGCAGACAGTCCATGGATGAGGTTCCTGTTCTCGGTGAGTACCAAGTTATGGTCGATTTGGATGAGAGGAATATCGGCCGGCTGCTTTGACTCAAGGATTTTCTCCAATGCCATTACGGTATAGTAGCCTTGGAGCGTCGGACTCTGGTCGATGACGGCAGAAAGAAGCCGCGTCTTCAAATGGTAGAGGGCGGTGCTGTCCAAGTCATGGAGAACGGTGATGGTATCACTCACCCCTGCCGTCTCCAAGGCAGAAAGAAAATCAGTATTGAAGGCGGGAATGAGATACATGGCCTGTACCTTGTCACGATAATTCCGGACCAGGTTGAGGATTTGGTTGTCCTTCTCTTCTGCCTGCAGTTTTGTGTCAAAGTATTGCAGACGGATGGTGATTGCAGGAAACGATTGGCGCATCAGGTCCAAAAACCCTTCAAGGCGCATCTTGTTGATATTCGGTCCCTTTGCCAGGCTGAGATCCTGTTCGGTGCACTGCAGGACCAAGACTTCTTTCTTCTCTGATAGCTGCAGGGTTCGGGCGATGAAGTCCGCTGCAAGCCTGCCGCCGGCAACATAGTCAGAGCCGATGTAGGTGCACCGCTTCGAATGTGGTGCGTCGATGTTGAAGGTGACATAGGGCAGGCCGGCCTGCTCGATGCAGGTGATTACTGCCTCGATGTCATACATTCGCTGGTTGACCAAGGCAACGGCATCGACTCCCTGTGCAATCTCCTGCTCAAGGAGGGTGAGATACGCCCGGGTATCGAGCTCGGGAACCCGATGGTAGTGTACTTCGTAGTCGAATGCTTTCAGCTGTTGGGCTGCAACCTGCACCCCCTTGTTGATCTCGTCCCAGAAGTAGCGGGGAAGGGTGGAGGAGAATAGCGCCAGTTTCCTGGTGCTGTTGCGAACCAAGACCTGACTTGCCCGGTGGGGTTCATACCCCATCTCTTTTGCATACTCCAACACTCGTTGTTTCAGTGCATCGGAAACGTACCCGTTGCTGTTCAGTGCACGGTTTACGGTCATGTACGAGATTCCCAGGTTCTTTGCAATTTCTTTCTGTGTAATACCCATGCGTCCTCAATTCCAGCGGGAATATCGAATATCTTCTCATAAAAAGTATTTTGTTGACAACCGAATACCCGTGTGTTATACGTATAACATACCATAGTATTTAAAGAATGGTGTAAAAAAGGAGAATCATATGAAAAAAATGCTGGTAGGATTGTTGGCTCTTCTTGTAGCCCTAAGCCCGCTCGTTGCAGCAGGACAACAAGAAAAGAAGGATGAACCCGTCACCCTGAATGTGTTGTTCTACAGCCCCGAGCTTGCAGAGCAGTACAACGACATGGTCGCAGAGTATAAGAAAGCAACCGGTGTCACCCTGGACATTACGGTACTACAGACCGATTACCGCTCGGTGTTGACCAGCCGCCTGAACTCCGGCGATGTCCCCGACATCTTCATGAGCAGCGCCTATGCAGACAACTCCACCTACAAGGACTATGTCTACGACCTGAGCAATGAGGATTTCATCAAGCAGAT
>Ga0123334_1006442_pt1 | contig 10861 bp, 15 predicted proteins | sample BiotimSIPDNA_FD_89706 | JGI IMG/M metagenome (GOLD analysis project Ga0123334, IMG submission 89706) | Anaerobic biogas reactor microbial communites from Washington, USA - Biogas_R1 time_0 SIP DNA | ecosystem: Engineered > Bioreactor > Anaerobic > Unclassified | place: Washington, USA... | reverse complement strand
TGTTTTTGTACGCTTGGGATACCTAGAGCTATGCGCAAACTGGCATTTTTGGCTTTGAGTTGTTTAGCCGCTTGATCAATATTTCCGTTATTCTGCTGCAAAATTTGGGGCAATGCGGCCAATGCCATTTCTATTCCCTTTTCCCAAAATCCCATTGGCGCGGTTCCCTCTTCTTTTTCGCTTGCAAATGTGTTTTTTAATTGGCTGAACATGTCGAGTTGTTGACTCAATAAAGCGGCGGGGCTTGTTGCTTCTTTGGGTTGTCCCATCATTTCGAGGGCTTTAGCAACTATACTTTCTCCCATGCCTTGAGCAGGCCGATTTTGATTTTTGATCAATTCGATTAAAATTTCTTTTTGATCGTTTGCGCCGTTTCCTAAAAGTTGCTTTATTCCAGCGGCTAACGCGAGAAGCTCTTGAGCTTTCCCACCGCCTAAGAAATCCATAAAGCTAGTTTTTGGGGCGCGTTCGCCTGGCATCGCGGCGTTTGCGTCAAGATAACAGGGCAAACCGTTTTCTTCACAAAATTGGCGATGGACTAAAGCAAATTCCCGCCCAATGGTATAGCGTTCTGTGGCTCGGGTTGTTTCGGCCCCGTGAAATATCATGTAGACAACTTTATACTTGCCTGGCCCATATAGTTGGCCTAGTTCGTGATCCATCAATACACGATCAACAGGGGGCAAACTAGCAGAGCTTCCCCCCATTACTTCGCGGTAAACATAGCCCTTTACTTCTTCCCCATCAATTCCCCGCAATTGGTGGAGCTTGCCCAAATGCTTTTCTAGTTGCGCCGCTTCCTTTTCTTCGCGGGTTAATGGCTTTTTTTCTTCATCGCTCATGTGATTCTTTCCCTTTTTTTCAAATACAAATAAACCCCCGTCAACGCGGCGGCAATCGCCAAACCACCGCCCGCCGTTGAGGGGGTCAAATCAAAAAAAGATTGTGCCCTTTTTAGCCACCCCTTTAAATAAATGCCATATTTTGCGGGGTTACTTTCAGCCAAACGGGTGTAAAATTGCATTCTTTGTTTAGTTAGCAAGCTTGCAAAATTGGGCCCCATCTTGTTAATTGCGGCCAAAGTTTTGGGACCCGCCACACCGTCAACACCCACGCCTAAAATTCTTTGAGCGGCTTTTGTTGCGGCGGTTACGCCTGCATTCACGGCATAATCAAAAAGAACGGCCGCGCTTGCTTGGTCTTTGATTTGATCGCCCAAAACCTTGTCCCAATAGTCGCGCTTGTATATCGCTTCCATTTGGGCGCGGGTCATGTTTTTAATATCTAAATTTGGGTATGCTTTTTGAGAAATACCCCATTTTGTATATCCCCCCGTGTCAACGGTTTCCCCGCCTTCGTGCTTGAGGGTTATTTCTAGGGCTTTTCTAAAATCAGCCATATCAACCGCCAAAGAAAGAAATTAGGGCCGTGAATCCGCCCGTATAATCCCCAGTAGCAATTTTTGAACCCGCCAAACCAACGACGGACAATAGCGCCCATGTTCTTTTCTTTTTGAGAACTTTTTTGATATTGTTATACATTATAACCGCCCATGATGTTGTATTGGTTTAAGGTTGTGTTAATTGTGATGCTTGTTTTTCCGCTTGCCAAAATCCTAGGGGTTTGGATCAATGAACCGCGTAGACGTAAAAACATTTCTTCCTGCTGATCGGTTGCCGCGGTGGCTGAATACTCCGTCATAAACCCGCCACCTTGACCAAATGCGGAAAATAAAAACGGTTGCAAATTCACTTGATGGCCGTTTCCGCCTGCTAACAAGTCAAGGCGAAAAAATCCACCATTGGCGGCGGGGTCTAAAGCATCACTAAAATCTAATTGGTCAATATTGGCCGAAAATTCAACGCCTGCAATTATCGCGGTGGTGTTGTCGTTGAGCTTGCCAATAGAAACCGTTTGGTCAAAAACAAATTTTCCCGCCACTAAGAGGGCGGTAAAACTTGCTTTAGTAGGTAGTACGGTAACAGCTTGGGGATTGATACCAGGGAAAAGAGCGCGTACAGTTTGAGCCATTTTACCAGCTCCTTGCTATTTCTACGCACTCAAGAACCACACTAAAACGGCGGTTTCCCGCCATATCTGTGGGGTGTCTTTTGGCGTTGATTTGAATGGATTCAGTAGGGGCAATCATTCTAAAATAATCGCCTGGTTCTTCCAAAATTTGTCCATGCGCTTGGGAAGAAATTAGCGAAGAACCAATATAGGCCGTTTCGCCTGCTTGGCTCCATCCCATTGGCGGGTGGTTCGTGTTAGGGAATTCAATTTGGAACAACGGCGCGGGAATATTCCCACCGTCGTGATCTGTATTTATGCCAATAATTGACAAAGCCCAGCCGTCAACCGCAATATGTAAAAACTCTTGGGTTTGACCGGCTAACAAATTGAACTCATGGGCAATTAAACGACTGCGAACATTCCGCCGCGCGGGTGCTAATTGTTCCACCAAATTGGGGTTTAAAATTTGGTGATTGTATCCGTTTTGGGCTTCTCCAATCATAGAACTGAAGAATTTTTGCCCGCGTGTTTGGAATCGTCCGCTATTAATCATTGAATTACCTTGTTTCCTACCACTTTAGAACCCGCATAAACCCGGCCATAGAATACAATTTCGATTTCAACATCATTTGAACAATTGGCGGCGTTATATTCAATCTTGATTTTTTCTTCTTGTGAAATAGCCCGCCAAAATGACATGAATCCATAACGGGGGACACCAGGCGCGCCAGGCGTTGAGATACACCGAATAGGTAAAAAATCATTAGACCATGCGCCACCATCGCCAGAATTCGAGAATTTCAAATATAATTGAGGCGGCGCGCCACCGTCTAAGGTGTGTTGAATGTTCCATCCCATTAGTTCAAATGCCCCTTCTTTGGGTAGAGACAATTCTACATAATTCGAAGATCCCGCCGTAGCGGTAAATTTTCGGCTCAACAAAACATCGCGGCGGTATTGTTGTGTAGTGAACAAATTTTGAACATGCGCCATTGCGGCGGCCAAAGAAAGAAAAAGAGTTTTAATAATGTCCATGTTTTACCCCTAAAGGAAAAAAACGGGTACTAGCTTTTAAGCGTTCCCCGTGTGGTGTGTTTAGTAGGTTTGTTTGAAACCAACTAAGAACAGTTGTAACGCCCATTCTTCGTTTGCCGCGCGCAAAGTCGCGGGAATGGTCGGTAAATTGCTTTTGCATTCGGCGAAAATTTCCCATCCGCGCTGAATTAAAACGGGAACAGGCAAATTGATTTCACCCTTTTGACTTGTGGGGTTAACCATTGCCGTAAGGGTTGGGGCCACGCCTGCAGAAATTGAAAATTCTTGTGGGTCAATAAACTGCAAACCCGAAATTTCGGCGGATGGTTTACGATCCGAACCCACTTTGATAAAAATTTCAAGGGAAGCAATGTACTTTTTCAAGTCGTGGATTTCTGCAGGCGTGGGGGCGGTTGTGCCTACTTTGATCACCCGCAAACCAACGGCGCGCGCGTCAAAATCCCAAGAATTGCCAATACGGCCCGCATCATCCATATTTGTCAAAAAGCGGGCAAATGGGCGGGGATCCACGCGGGAAAAGTTGTATAGTTCTTTGCTTGTGTCCGAATCGACAATAAAGCCAGTTCGGAGCAGAGAAACAAGTTTGTTCCCTTGACCTGGAACGGAAGAAACAACGGGGTTTAATTGTTGCATTTGTTTAACTCCTTAGTTAAAACATTGAATTGGTGAAAGGATCAGCCCCAAACATTGCAGGAGCGGCCATAGCGGCGGGGGCGTTGAGGTATTCTGGGTTATAATCAAATTCCCCGTCATCGCCCATTAAATCGGAAGTGATAGCTTCCTGCTCGTCTTGGGTGTATTCGCCATCCCCTGCAAGCATGGGCACGGCGTTTGTGATCGCTCGCGTAGCACCTGCTACGGCGGTGCCCATTCCAACGCCCAAACCCAAATAGGAACGCTTTTTGAAGCTCATATAAGTGAGCGCCGAACCCAAGACAACCATTCCCAAATTTTTAATAAGATTGGTTCCCACGGGAATCATAGAAACGAGTTTAGGCACCGCAACAGCACCCGCCACGCCACCGCCTAAAAGGGCGGCCGAATCCATCATAAAGCTAGACGGGTTCCGACGGTAGCGCAATTTCCGCGCGGCAACACGGGCAAAGTGTACGGGGCTAATTGCACGCTTACGACGACGGCGCGCGGTTTTTTTCTTGGGCGCGGGGTTTGAAATGTAACTGCGGGCCTTTTTGCGGCCCTTTCGCTTTGCTTTAGCCATGGGTGGCAACTCCTTGGGGCTTTAGCCCACTATTCCCCGTTCTGTGGTTTCTAGTTTTCCGCCTAAGATAATCAGGGCCTTACCGTCAGCGGTTGAGCATAGCCGAACGCCACGCCCAAATTTATGTAAGTAGTTGTTATTCTTGCCTTCCCATTTCTTACTCTTGTAGCCAATTTCTAGAGCTTTTCCAAGCTCCACAAGTTCGCTTGTGTCAATTTTCGACACTGAAACCGTTTTTTTAGGTTCGCTTGCGTGAAACTCTTTATATTTTTTGCGCGCTTTTACCCGATTGGCTGGAATTGGATTAGCCAAATATTTAGGGCGCGTAGCTTTGGCCGCTTTAAGTAGTGGCATTCCATAAAACAACATTAAACCAATTAAACCAACGGGTAACAATACTTTAGGCTTCAAGTACCACGGGGCAATATCGTTAACCGTATCATAAGCCGATGAAACCAATTTTCCCGCGTCTGAAACGGTTTCTTTTGCCACTTGTTTCAAATGATCAGCCACCGCGCTAGACGATTGAGAAACAGCCGCCGCCGCCGCATCTTTCACCGTTGACGCGGTAATTTTTTGAGGGCTTAAATAAGTTGCCAATAGGGGGAATTCTGGTTTTTGGATAGCGTCTAACATAAGCAACAGGCGCAAAATTCCAGCCCGTTCTTCCACCGTTGCGCCCATGTCTTTGGCTATCATATCCCGTAAGTTTTTAGCTTGTTCTTTTGCGCGGGAATAGTTGAATTGGCGATAATAATAAGCCGCTTTCCCAATGGCTATCAAAATTCGTTTTTTTGACATGCCAATATTATTTTCAAGCCCATAGAATTTTTTATCTAAGGCATTAAAAATTTGCTCTTCGTAGCTTTCCAAAACGCCCAACATTTCGGGCCTGTTTCGAATGATAGCTGTTTTTGTTTTTTGTGATACGATCATGGGGTAGGGCTCTTTTTGGGAAAGCATGGAGCGAGGCTAGAGCCCTACCCGCGACGACCTTTTAAAAGTAAACCCGCGCCAATAGCGGCGGCAGCAATAGGAAGAATTAAATTTTTGTTGAATTCTGTTTTTGCGCGGGCTTCAGCAATTTTTGCCTTTAGCGCGGCGGCTTTTTGTTGGGCTAAAGGATCCACGTTTGTCTGCACGGTTTCGGCCGCTTGTTTTGCGCGGGCTTCAGCAATTTTTGCCTTTAGCGCGGCGGCTTTTTGTTGGGCTAAAGGATCTACGTTTGTCTGCACGGTTTCGGCTCCTGTGGTGGCAGGTTTTGCAATGTTTCGAACTTGCTTTTTTGCGTTAGACACATTTTCTCTAACGACTGTCTTCACATTTCGGACCGCTTTTTTTTTGGCGGCTTCAATGATTTCATCAAGAGCCAAATTGACCACCACAGGCACATACGCGGCGTACGGTTGCGCGCCTGGAACGGCCATAGCGGCCGCGGTGGCACTTGGCAAAATAACCGCTTTTGTTGCGAGGGTTACTTTATCCCCCGCCACTTTCCGAACGGCGGCTTTTATCGCGTTTTTAATGACTGCGGGCATGCTGCGCCCGATAATATCAGCCACTAGATTGCCGGACTTTACTGCAGCACTACCAGTAATTTTGGCCGCTTTAAGTACATTTCCCCGCTTTAGTTGCGTACCAACTTTATAAGTAGTTTTGACGGCGGTGGTTGCGCCTGGAATAGGCTTTGCGGCTGTTTCAGCCGCTTTAAGTATATTTCCCCGCTTTAGTTGCGTTGCCGTTTGCTTTACCGCTTTGGTAGTCTTTTTTACTTGATTTTTTACTTGCTTAGTTGCGACATTTTTAACTTTTTTAGCCGCTTTTTTGACCTTTTTTAAAAAGCCTAGTTGTTCGGCTCCATATCCTTCGTATGTATGCAGTTGCACGGCGGGGACCTCTATTAGTTTTTGGATTCTGGTTATTTGATCGCGTTTTGGCAATTCCCCAAATTTGTGGTGCCTGTATGTAGGATCTAGGACTATATCCCGCCCATTGAGCCGCGCCACCGTCCAAACGTGATGTAATTGTCGATTGGGCTTAACGCTGGAGGCATAGAAGCCAAAAGGGATTTTATTTAGATATAGCCATGATCCCATTAAAATGGCTTTATCGTCGCAATCACGAAAAGAATAATCCTTTTCAAGCAAAAACTTGGGGCGGCTCAAAGTTTCGGCATTTTTAGGATCAGCTTTATAGGGGAGCTTTCGGACCAAATCAAAATATCTTGGGAGCGGTAAACGCGCTAAATTCCCCAAATCGCCCGCGTAAACGGTACATAGTCTAACCATTTCCTTAGCCGTTTGCCTTGGATCGGTTAACCGCACCGCGTTAAAATTTGCCCGCATAAAGAAAAGATATAATAAAAAAAACGCCCATTTTAGAATTTTTGTTCTAAAAAAGGCGTTTTTATCAAAATTTTACATTTTTTTGGGGTTTTATACTGGTTATTCCAGTATTTTCACCCCTTTTTCAGTGGTTTTTATACGTTTTCTTCAGACTCCCCCGACAAAAAAGCCCATGCTTTTTCAAATGAGTCTTTCCGAAACTCTATTTCATCGCCATTTTTGAAAATGAACGATTTAGCCAGGGTAACGCGGGAAAGAACGTAAATTTGAGATGGAATATCTAAAATAGCTTCCTTCATTGGTTCCCCATGTTCAGCCACCATGGCTAAAACATCAGCGGGATTAATAGAATTTTCTTGATTTTCTTGTTGTTCGCTCATTGTTTACCTTTTGGTTTTTGTTGTCGTTGTTCTTTTATTTCATTTTCGCATACAAGCAAACCTCTAGCGAAAATTTCAAGATAAAAATTTGGGCCCATTTTTTCGGATTTATCCACCGAAGCTACCGCCGTTCTTTTGTGGATCCCGTCGGGTAGCATGATTTGGATTCTACGCGCCATTATTTGACCGCCTTTTAGTTTGTACGTTGGTTTGTTGTAATTTCGAATTATCGGGAATCGTTTTAATAAGTTTCCAGCCGTTTTCTAGCATGTATTTTTTTGCCGATTTTAAGCAAAGCCATGGTTTACGCGGCGGGTGAAAGATTGGCAGAGGGGTATTTTCTAAGCATCCAATTAGCCGCTTTGGGTAATACTGTGATTGGAACCAATAATCCCCATTTTTAACTAAGTCTTGGATAACTGAATTTTTTGTAAAGCGGAAAAAGTTCATTACAAACCCGCCAATTCATAACGCCGATTTTGGCAATAATCGGCCCAACGTTTATTTTTATAAAACCTTCGGCATCTCTCTAAATCTTTTTCGTTCCATAAGCAACGATCTAGCTTTTTAGCAAGCCTCATTTGGCGGCTCATGGCATTATGAATAAAATTTGAAAGTTTATCCATTTTAAGCCCCGTAGTTAATTTTTTTTGCTTCTGAAATTATTTTTGCGTTATAAATTGTGCCATCACATTGATCTATATAATATTCTACACACTTTCCATTTTTACATTTAGATGCGCGCCATTGGCAGCTACGGCCACCAGAAAACCTTTCAACATTGGTACTTTCAATTCCAGAATTAATAGCTTTAATGGCTGTTTTCATGCATCTTTTGAAACTTGTTTTCATGCTTGCCCCCGCATTTGTTCAATCAAATCTTCAGAATCGTGAATCGGAATCAAAATTTCATCAATCCATAGCCAGTATGGAGCCAAAGAAAAATCTTTTTCTTTGGACTCGTCCTCATCATCCCACCCCTTTTGTGCTTCAGTCATATAATCCGCTGTAGCAAGACACCACCCTATAGAGAATAGAGTAATATCAATCGCAGTAGCTTTTTTTATAATCGATTTGGCCACAAATTCTAAAACCTCACTACCTAAGCCGTAATCTTTGCCAAAATACCAAAATCCATTTTCAAAACGGGCGTGAACTCCCGTTGTTTCTTCGGTATCGTAGTCTGTGGGTTCATCGTCTCCAAATCCCCAATCTCTGTAATCTTTGCAATATACCATAGTAGCCACAACATTTTTAATAACTTTTGGCATGTCAAAAATTTGATCACGATCAAAACGGCGGGACCAAACCAAATTTTCATCTTCAAAAATTTCAACAGCGAGCATACCCGCCGATTTTTCGCCGATTAAAAGAGCTTTGTAAGTGTGAGTTTTGTTTTTCATGCTTTACCCCTTTGTTTATTGGTTATATCTAAATTACTAACTTTATTAGGATAATACAAGAATTTTTTTTTTTTTTTTTAGGATAGCAAAGCGGGCAAAAAAAAGCCCCCCCCAAATCCCCGCTTTGCGGGGATGAAACAGCCTCAAAAAAGCCTCTTCCGTCGTCGTAACGGCCCCGCCCCGCCCAGCGGGGACGGGGTATTTTACAGGCTCCGCCACGGTTGCGGGGGGGCTCCCCCCCGCAAGAGGGCCCAAGGCCCCCCCCCCGTTGTATATCACAAGTTACTGTTTTTCAGGCAGTGGCCTATAATGCGGCCGTAAGCCGCCAATAAGGTGGGGGGCCTTGCCCCCCGCTATTCGCTCCCCCCGCTTTTTTTAGATATATGATAAAGGCCCAACGGCCGCCCCCGCCCTCACCCCTTAGCCCATGCGTGGCCGTTTGCCCCTGCGGGGCGAATGACCAAGAAACGGCCACGCATGGGCTAAGGGGCCCCGTTCGGGCGGGGGAATTTGTGCGCCCCTCCCCATCTTTCCCGTTTCTTCCCCGCCTTCGGGGCGCCTAAAGGCGGCGGGGAAGAAAGCGACCGCGAGCGGCCGAAGCCCGACACAGTGAAACGTCATCGGATAGGTGGGGGCGGGCTTCAGCCCCCCGCCACCCCCCAAAGCCTACGGCCCCAAGGGGTAGCGGTTGGCCGGGTCTTCGTCATCGGCTTGGAGCCGGACGGGGCCTAGCTCAACGGCTAGGCACGTGCCCCGCCCGCGGTCGGTCAACTTCGCGGGCTCATGTGGTCATAGTCAGCGCATTCAAACAAAACCTATCTAGACCTTTCTCTAGTCTAGCCTAGTTTCATCCTATCCCATCTCAATCTCAATTAGGAATAGGCCAATCTTACACCACACCAACGCCCCCGCACATAAAGAGGCGGGAAACTCTTGTATATTGTTTAACTTAAAAGTTAATTGTGTGGACAACATACCAACCACACAAAAAAAGATACTCACCTTTTCAATGATTGGGAATACTTTATTTCACTTTTTTTTTATTATGTTTTTTACAGAATGCAAAAACAGGCCACACCTTGAGGGTGTCGCCTTGTTATACCTATTTGGAGCTTTTTAGAACATTCGAGGGGCAATAGCGGCAATGAATCCTAGGATTCCACCGCGTACAGTTCCCCACATGGCCGCGCTAAAATTTGAACGGCTTTCGAGAATTGCCACGCGCTCAATTAGTCGCGTTTGACCGTCGATTAGACTATCTAATTTCCTTTCTAGTCTTGCGTGGCTCTCTATGTGGATTTGTTGCCCTTCCATGCTTTCGCTTTACTCCTCGTCTTTAATCTCTACCGTCTCAACCCACAGGCGCAAATCTTTGTTTGTGGGGTCATTCTGCGCCATTTGTAAGGCTTCCCAACTTGACGCGGCTTTAATACTTGGGTTGTTTTTGCTTTGTAGATAGCTTTGAATAAACATTATGCGGCCCCTATTACAAGAAAACGAACTGAAGATTCATACCCCGCGGGCATAGGGGTGGGTAATCCACCCGCGCCCAAATTGTCGGCCGTCCATGCGATCCATGGTTGAGGCCCAAAAGTTGTCCCCGCGTCGCGACCTAAGAAACGAGCGGCCGCGCTAACTTGGGTACAATAAATACCCATGTAGTAAAGCTCGCCGCCATTCAATTGTATTTCATCGCCTGGAATCCAGTTTGTACCATCCCAAATTTCGTCCACTGGAAAAAAGTTTTCGCCTAGGGTTGAAATAGTGAATTCAGCGGTTCGGCATACTGGAACGCCCGTTCTTGTGTAAAGACACAAACGAAAACCGCTATCCCCCATCCCTTGAATAATATGACAACCCAATCGGCGCAAAATGAAAGATATAGGCACAGTCGTAGCCGTTTGAGAAACTGAACCGTTATTGGTTGCGCCTGTGATCGTGTAATGGTTTGTTGCGTCTGCCTCATCCATTGTTTTAATAGCGAAGTCTTGAGCAACAACTAAATTATTGCCGTCCATGCCATTATTATAAATCCCGCATCCGTTATACATAGAATGGCCCCTTTGCGGTCTCAATTAAACAGCCAGTTGTAACTTTATAAGTTGCGCCTATAAATTGAGGCGAAACATTTAAAAAATCTGGACTTAGTTTATACTGTGAACGAACAAGCCAATAAGCGTTTTCAATAGCGGGCAATTCAAATTCTGGAATTTCAATCCAGTCCCAGTATCCAGAATCAACATTTGTAGTGTATGATTTGGCATCTAATACAACGCTTCCCCCATCTTTTGGCATCGCCATAAATAAAAATGTAACGTTGTTAAGAAATGGAACTGGCCTTAAAGCTGGAGCAGCGGGAAAAGTTACCCTAACTGACTTTAAAAGTAATTTACTATCAGCATCAAAACGAGCGAGTAAAGGAATAAAATTTAGGCCTTCATTTCC
>Ga0123334_1006438_pt1 | contig 10866 bp, 8 predicted proteins | sample BiotimSIPDNA_FD_89706 | JGI IMG/M metagenome (GOLD analysis project Ga0123334, IMG submission 89706) | Anaerobic biogas reactor microbial communites from Washington, USA - Biogas_R1 time_0 SIP DNA | ecosystem: Engineered > Bioreactor > Anaerobic > Unclassified | place: Washington, USA | collected... | reverse complement strand
TAAAAATAAATAAACTTTAGGTCAAAACAGCTATGACCTGAGGTGTTGGTAATTCAGGATAGCCTATATCAGTTTTCCTCTGGAGTAGTCGCCCACCTCATAGCGCCTAGAAAACTTTATAGGTTTGCCGGATGTGGTTTAAAAAAAGATCCCAATAATCAAATATCTGTTATAATAATATTCATGGTCATGGGGGTTTTGGGTCTTATTGTAAGATTTTTATACAACAGGTTTGAACCGGATCTTCGGATGACCTGATAATGTTTTGCAGAGGTGTAACTGATGGCCATTACCATCAAAGACATAGCGGAGTTGGGTAATGTCTCCAAAGGCACAGTTTCGAGGGTGATTAATGGTGAACCCGGAGTGGGCGAAGAGACCCGGAGACGGATTTTAAAACTCATTAAAGAACTTGACTATCAACCGAACGCTTCGGCACGGGGATTGGCCGTTAAAAGATCCAATAATATCGGAGTGATTATTCCCCATACCGGTAATTATTCCATGTCCAGCGCCTATTGGCCGGCTTTACTTACTGCCGTAACCGAGAAGGCCGCTGCCAATGATTATAATATTCTGCTTTCCACCGCCCGTTCCGAGGAAGATGTGGATTCGGCCTACCGTACCATATTAAGGGGAAAACGCGTTGATGGTCTGGTGATCGGCGCCGAACAGTTCGGAGATGAGCAGTTGGTGGAGTTGATGTTTAAGAACTTTCCTTTTGTAATGGTAGGTAAAGGCCCGGATATTTCCCATTACTATGTGGATGTGGACAATGTGGGCGGTGCTCGAAAAATGACGGAGCACTTAATTAAACTTGGCCATAAGAATATTGCGATGTTGACCGGACCTGAAACCTATCCCAGTGTTCGAGACAGGGTCAAAGGTTTTACCCAAGCGATGACGGAGGCGGGTTTAAATCCAGAACACATATATTATTGTCCGTATTGGACGGAAAAAGCCGCTCTAACTTGTAAGGAGATAATCCATAATAAAGCCGGAATAACGGCTATTTTTGCCGCTGCCGGTGATTTGGTAGGCGGGGTCTTAAAAGTATTTAAAGAGGAAAAGATCAGAATGCCGGATGATTTGGCTTTGGCTTCTTTTGATGATCATCCGCTTTTTGAATGTTTTGTGCCGGGAATTACCGCAGTTAGTCAGCCCATTAATTTATTAGGGGAGGCGGCGGTAGACCAATTGTTTTTATTAATGGGCGGTAAAGTTCCAACGGCGAAAAAGATTATTTTTGAGACGGAGATTATTGTTAGGGGATCTTGCGGAGCAAATCTAAGCTAAAAAGTTGAAAGTTGAAAGTTGAAAGTTGAAAGTTGAAAGTTGAAAAACAAAAGTCCCCGGGACCTGGGTCCGGGGACTTTTTTCTTTAGAATTAGCGGTAACTAATATTCTTGGTATTTGACCGGTAAGACCTAGCCTTTGCGGAGTTTAGTAATGAAAAATCCTTCATACAATTCAGAGGGTATTATGATCAAACCGGAGTTATTTTGGTTATTATAAGGGGCAGGCTGGGTAGTGGCGTTAGGTATTACTAAATCGATTTTTTCCGGGGTGATTTGAGTAGGGTATCTTTCCAGCGCCCAATTGATAATTCCCTCATTTTCTTCATTCATTAAGGTACAGGTTGAATAGACTAATAATCCTCCCGGTTTCAAAGCTTGAAAAGCTGTAGCAAACAATTTCCGTTGTTCTTTGACTAATTTGTTGACGGTCTTAAGGGACCAGCCGCGATAGGTTTGAGAATTAGCCACCGCTATTAATCCAACTCCGCTACAGGGAGCATCGAGTAAAACCCCATCGAAGAACCCAGTCCAATTGGGATCCGGACGTTTGCCATCTCCCACCCTAACCTCTATGATAGTTGCGCCTTGACGTTCGATATTAAATTTTAAACGTTCGGCCCGGATGGGGTTTAGCTCATTGGCTAAAAGATAACCTTCATTGTTCATGAGAGCCGCTAGTTGAGTGGTTTTGCTACCCGGCGCGGCGGTAAGGTCAAGAATCTTCATACCTGGTTTAGGGTTAAGGACAAGGGGTGGGATCATACTGGAAAGGCTTTGCAAATAGATATGGCCTTTCTGAAAAAGCGGATGAGTTTCAAAGCCTTTTTCCCTCTTATTTTGAATGATTAAGGCGTCCTCATACCAATCAACCCGCTGGTGTTTGAAGTTTTGGCCCCGAAAGATCTCCATTACCCGGCGAATGTCGGTTTTAAGCCGGTTGACTCGTAAGGTTACCGGGCGCTCAACCATGAACCCGGAAAGGATCCGTTCATAGATCCTGGGTTGATATTGGGCGGACAAGGTTGCGGTTAACTCCGGGGGTAACCTTTGATAAAGCTGTTTAAAAGATTTCATCAATGTTTTACACTTACCCTTATCAGTGATATTGTAGACGATTTTTGTAAAATTGAGTCCGGTTGGTTATTGGTTTTCACGTATAGATTCTTAAATTAGATAATTATTCCTGCTAATATTATTGGTATTTAGCTTGCCGCCGACCAGTAACCAATTAGGAATGTTAAGAAACAGGCTTGCCGGAGGCGGGTTAATTATTATCAATGAGATATCTAGTTGATTAACTAAAACAAAAAATAATATTTTGGAAATTGAAGGAGATCTAAAAAAGATGGAGAATATTTTTCCCTATTATCCATTTTGTTGAATCATTTCCATATATAGCTTGATGCTTGAGAGGAGGTGTATTTAATAAGATCAGATGCTTTCCGGTAGTTAAACTTACTAAGATCCGCTATATACAAAAAAAGGAGGTTTAGGCATGAAAAAAACATTACATGTTCTTCTGGGGCTAACACTAATGATGATTATAGGTTGGTCGGGAATATCCTCCGCGTGTTTTGATAATCAGGGAAATTTTGATACCCGTCTGCTGATGAAGCGGGGTGGAGTTGATCCTTGGTCTCATCGTGATCGATGTAAGTATCCCGTTCTTGATGATTATGTGACGTCGAGTCCAGGGCCGGGACGGTTTTGTCTGGTAGACAATGGTAAAGCTGCGCCGCTGGTGGTTAACTCTGAGGATTACCCTGGAGTAGTGCGGGTGGTGAGCGACCTTAAAGGGGACATTAACCGGGTCACCGGAGTGGAGACTAATATCGCGATGGACCAAACACCTGACACTAAAGAGGTTGTATTGATTGGGACCATCGGTAAGAGTCCGTTGATTGATGGTTTAATAGCTGCTAAGAAGCTTAATGTGAAAGGTATTGCAGGTAAATGGGAGACTTGGCTGACTCAGGTGATTGAAAAACCATTACCAGGTATCCGCCGGGCTTTGGTAATAGCCGGAAGCGATCAGCGGGGAACTATCTTTGGAGTATATGATCTTTCGAAACAAATTGGTGTTTCCCCTTGGTATTGGTGGGCCGATGTTCCACCGCGTCAAGAAAGCGCTCTCTACATACTTCCCGGTCGCCACAGCATGGGTGAACCGGCAGTCAAGTATCGCGGCTTCTTCATCAATGATGAGAATCCACAAACCGGTACTTGGGCGCCTTGGTATTTCGGACCTGGTTTGGCTCCGGGATATGAGGGTGGTTTGAATCACCATTATTGGGAGAAAATTTTCGAGGTCACTCTCCGGCTGAAGGCCAATTATTTGTGGCCGGCGGTATGGGGGAGAGCTTTTGCCGAAGATGATCCGGAGAACCACGCTACGGCAAAATTATATGGAATTGTGATGGGTACTTCCCATGAGGCCCCGATGATGCGGGGGATTGAAGAGTGGAACCGCCATGTTATAAGGGATTCCTCCGGTAACATTGTCGGTGATCCCTTTGGTGGTAATGGGCAATGGCGGTATAGTATGAATGCCGATGCTCTAAAGGCCTATTGGCGAGAGGGTATTCAGCGGATGGTGGATGAAGATTTCGAAGGTATTGTGACCATCGGTATGCGGGGTCCTGGGGACGTAAGCCTTCCGCCGGAAGACGGTATACCTTTGGTCAATAGTTTTATCGGCGCCCAACGGGAGATCATCACTGAAGTTACCGGGAAAGATCCGGCTGAAACCCCACAAGTATGGACTTTATATAAAGAAGTTCAAGACTGGTGGGATGCTGGTTTGCGGGTCCCGGAGGATGTGACGGTAATGTGGTGTGATGATAACTGGGGTAATAACCGTAAACTGCCGGACCAAAGTTTGCCGGATCGGGCCGGCGGATATGGAATCTATTATCATTTTGACTATGTAGGTGGAGGGCGCAACTACAAATGGGTCGATACTAATCTGCTCCCAAATGTTTGGGAACAAATGCATTTGGCTTACTGCTACGGTGTAGATCGGATCTGGATTGTGAATGTCGGTGACATGAAAAACGGGGAATTACCTTTGGAGTTTTTCCTGGACTACGCCTGGAATCCGGAGAATCTTCCGGTCGAACGGATTCCCGAGTGGGAACGAAAATGGGCCGAGCAACAATTTGGGCGCAGGTATGGGAGGGAGATCGGGAATATCATGCATGAGTATTCCAAGCTCCAATCGGATCGGAAACCGGAACTGCTTAATCGCAAGATTACGCTAGACCCCAATGTTGATATTACAGTCAATCCCGGCGCTGCCGTAGTGTATTCCGACGGTTCTCCCTTTAGCCTTACTGATTATCGGGAGATGGAATTGGTAACGGCCCAATGGGTCAAGTTAGCTGAGGATGCGGAACAAATCCGCCGGAAACTACCGGCCGAGATCCAGGATGCTTACTACGAACTAGTTTATTACCAAGTTAAAGCCAGCGCTTTGATGTATGAAATCCGTCTCAACGGATTCAAAAACTTACTATATCTCGCTCAAGGACGAGCCGCTACCAGTGATCTGGCAGCTGTCGCTCAGCAGAAATTCGATGAGACCAAAGCTTTGGAGGACTATTATAACAACACTTTGGCCGGGGGAAAGTGGAAAGGGTGGCAGACACAACCCTATCTAGCTTATGGCGGCCCTTATCCTGATTCCAGTTGGCAACAACCGGAGACTAATTATGTGGCTGATCCCGATTATATCTGGCCTTACTTAGAGTATCTAACAGTTCCGGCTGGAGCTGAAATGGGGGTAGCGATTGACGGTTCGGAGCAATATTGGCCTCTGGAAGAAACTCCAGCGGTGCTACCGACTTTCGGTCCGTTCCAAACTCAACCGGCCCAATACATTGAGGTGTTCAACCGTGGTAGTGACCCCTTTAACTATAAAATTGAGTCGGAGGTCCCCTGGATTTATGTCTATCCCAACCAGGGTTTAGTCGAAAAGGAAGTCCGCGCTATGGTCCGGGTTGATTGGTTCCGGGCTCCCAAAGGGAACACAAAGGCCTCAATCGTTGTGACCGGAGCTAATGGGGTAAGCGTTACAGTCGAGGCAGTTGTGGAAAATCCAATGATCAAGAATTTCTGGCAATTGGAGGGGTTTGTCGAGAGTAACGGTTACATTTCCATGGAAGCCGACCACTATACTCGGATGGTGAACACTAGGGAGATTTATTGGAAGCGGATTCCCGATATCGGCCGGACCGGTTCAGGTATGACTCCTTTTCCGGTAGACGCTTCCAGACAAACACCGGGTGGCAACAGCCCGCGTCTGGAGTATAAGATCAATCTCTTTAAAGACGGTCCAATCACGGTTTGGTCATACCTGTCACCGCGCAATAATTGTTTATATACGGATGGGTTGAAATACGCGGTCTCAATCGACGATGGGGAACCCCAAATTGTGAATATTACTACTACTTTGAATGGTATTCCGATGAATAAGTCTTGGGAGAGGAATACCTCGGATAATGTGAACCTTACCGCTACTAATTTCAACGTTACTGCCGGAGAACATGTACTCAAGTTCTGGATGGTTGATCCTACTGTGGTAGTGCAGAAAATAGTGGTGGATACGGGTGGGCTGAAACCCAGTTACTTAGGACCGCCTGAAAGTTTTCGGGCAGGATGGCCTTATGGCGGGTATTGGCCTAAATAATTACATAAAAATAATATCCCTTGGTTTAGGACGGAGAATTGCTTGTAACGTGAGTGGTTCTCCGTTTTTGATGAGCGCCGAAGGATTACAAAATCAAACCCTCCATTAATACACCACTCGGTTTTCTAACTTTAGAATAATATCATAAGTGATAAATTTGGAGGTAAGCCAATGGAGAAAGAAATGATGTTAAGGCAGATCAAAACCGATTTAATTGAAATTTGCGTCAATACCGGCAACCGCCACGTCGGTAGCCAGGGAAACCGGGATGTCGGGGAGTATCTGGCGGGGAGGATGGCGCAAGCAGGCTTTCAAGTGACGATGCCTGAATTTGACTGTATCGATTGGGAACATGGGGAGATCGTTTTGAGAACCGGCAACAGCCCCGTTGAGGCTTTTATCAGTCCTTACTCGCCTTCCTGTGAGCTTGAAAGTTTTTTGGTCACTGCGGCAAACATCGATGAACTGGAAAATAAAGATTTTACGGGTAAAATTGCTTTATTCCACGGCGAGTTATGCCGGGAGCAGATAGCGCCTAGAAATTTTGAGTTTTATAACCCTGATGAGCACAAACGAATTCTTCGGGCTCTAGATCGGAAGCAGCCCCTTGCCGTAATAGCCATTACAAGCCGTAATCCGGAATTGGCCGGGGGGCAATATCCCTTCCCGCTGTTTGAAGATGGTGATTTGGATATACCATCCGTTTACCTTACCGAAGAAGAAGGGGAAAAGCTCCTCTCCAGCCATAGTTCTCAAGTTTATCTAAAGATTGATTCGCGTCGGATCTCAGCTAAGGGGTTTAATGTAATCGGAAGCAAGGGGGGGATCGATCAGCGGAGAATTGTCTTTTGCGCTCACTATGACGCCAAGAAAAATACTCCGGGGGCGCTGGACAATGGAACGGGAGTGGTAGCTCTGCTTGCTTTGGCCGATATGTTGAAAGGATATAAGGGGCAATACGGGATTGAATTATTAGCCGTCAATGGGGAGGATTATTACGCCGCACCGGGACAGATGAATTATATCGCAAGCAATCGTGAACAAATCGACCGGGTAGTATTAGCAGTGAACCTTGATGGCGCAGGCTATATCGATGGTAAATCATCATACTGCTGCCTGGAATGTGATGAAAATATCAAATCAGCTGCGGCCAAAGCCTTTGGAAACGGTGAGCAATTTGTAACTGCCGAACCCTGGTATCAGAGTGACCATGGTTGGTTTATCCAGTATGGGGTACCTGCTGTGGCAATCACTTCGGAAAAGTTCATGTATTTGACCACGGAGATTACTCATACGCCCAAGGATAGTATTGAAAAGGTGGATCTCAATCGGATATCTGAAATAGCTTGCGCTTTGAAAGATTTGATTAAGTTATTGAATGAGTAAAGTGAACCAAACCGGTAAAGCCTTTAGTTTGGAGGTTTTTTAGATATGAGGGAGAACCCTATATTTTAATAAAGAAAATTAACCGGTTCAATAATTAAAGAATGGGATCAAAAATGAAGGTTAGAACTTATTCAACTAAGCAAATCGCGGATCTCTGCGGTGTCCACCCTAATACGATCCGGCTTTATGAAAAATGGGGATATCTATCCCAAGCTGAACGTGGCCGGAACAATTACCGGAGATTCAACGAAGAGCACTTGCGGCAGATGGGATTGGCTCGGGTGGCGCTGCCCGGGCCTTATCCGATTGATTATGGTATTGTCCAGGGGATAGTTAAGGAGTTTGCCGCCGGAAACTTGAAAGCTTCCATGAAATTGGCCCGAGAGTACTTAACAGGGGTTGAGGCTGAATTAAGAAAGGCCACTGAGGCTATGGAAGTGCTGGATAGATGGTTTGAAAACAAGCCGGGAAGCAAGGACAAAACAGTATCCGAAACCAGGAAGAAGGCTGGGGAAGCCTTGGGTTTGACAATTGATACCTTAAGGACCTGGGAACGGAACGGACTTTATTCTGTTTTTAAAAATGTCCAAGGGAAAGTAAGGTTTTCCGAATGGGACATGGAAAAATTAATGGTTATCAATCTCTTAAGGAAAAGCGGTTATAGTATAGCCTCCTTATTGAATGTCTTTGGAAATGAAGAGAACTTGTCTGGAAAGCCGTCCAAGTTGTTATCTTTGAAGGCGAGCGAGTCGGAGATTAGCTATTTCACGGACCGATACATTGAATACTTGGAAGGACATATGGAGCGGGCGAAGAAAATAATCGATTTGCTGAAGAAAGATAATGGGTTGAAGATCAGCGACTTATAAAATATTATTGGGGATAATCATCTTTTAGCGCTCCGCCGCATAAAGTTACCCGCTGTTTTTTGGAAACCGTATTTCTCATATAATCCATGGGCGTCGCGGGTGGCTAAGACACCGAGCATTCCTTGTAATTCATCCGTTTCAGCGACGGACTCGATTAACTTTTTACCCAATCCCTGGCCCCGGTACTCCGGATCGACAATCACATCGCAGAGCCAGTACATGGTGGCATGATCCGTAACAACCCGGGCAAAACCGACCATTGTGTCATGGTGATATACACCGAAACAGAGGGAATTTTTAAGTGAGGTTTCAATCGTTTCTTTACTGCGGCTGTGCGCCCAATAGGTTTGATGCAATAATTCGGCAAGCCGATCCATTGAAATCAGTTCTTTATCAGTGCTAATTTTGTATTCCCCAAAAGATAGTTCCAATTTTTTTTGCCTCCATTTAAATTGTTCATCTGGCAATTTAGTAACCATATTCGCCTATATTCCTAATTTTTCCTGCAGAATCCTAATTCATCGGGCTGGGGCGGATCTATGAACCGGATTATTAATTTTTTAAATAATATACGGTTTTAGAAGGGAACTGTTGGAATATTAACGAATAATGAATCGTGGGTTGATGGGAATTACTATAGTTTCGATAAGGAGTGAAACAAAATGTCATGTCCAAATAGAGAACAGAATAAAAAAGAGTGTACCTGTTCTTCTACCTCTTGTTCACGGTATGGCGTTTGTTGCGAATGTATAAAATATCATCGTGATAATGGCGGAAAGCCCATGTGTCTGAAATAAAACGGGGGTTATCATGCGGGAGATTGCTGCCGAACGGATTACGAATGTCGTAGCTGACCTATGCCGGGAATCAAATATTAATCTCGGCGAGGATATTAGCCGAAGTCTAGAAAAAGCATTGGCAAGGGAGGAATCTCCGGTAGGACGGGAGTGTTTGCGGGGGATAATCGACAACGCTAAGCTCGCCCGCGCCGAAGGATTGCCCGTTTGCCAGGATACTGGAATGGCCGTAGTTTTTGTCGAATATGGCCAAGAGGTTATTATCAAGGGCGGCGATTTTTTAGAAGCTATCAATGAAGGTGTCCGTCGCGGCTACTGTGAAGGTTACTTGCGCAAGTCGGTAGTTAACGATCCTTTGCAGCGGGTCAATAGCGGTGATAATTGTCCGGCAGTGGTCCAGGTTGAGATCGTTTCCGGAGCTACTTTCCGGATTACGGTGGCCCCTAAGGGTTTCGGCAGTGAAAACCAAAGCCGTTTGGGGATGCTCACTCCGGCTCAGGGACGAGAAGGGGTCCGCCAGTTTATCGTTGAAACGGTAAGTCTGGCCGGGGCCAATCCCTGCCCGCCGTTGGTGGTCGGAGTTGGTGTGGGCGGGACCATGGAAATGGCGGCTTTACTTGCTAAGAAGGCTCTCCTAAGAGAACTAGGCACGGAAAACCCGGACCCTTTTTGGGCGGAATTTGAAGCCGAGTTGTTGGAGGAGATTAATGATTTAGGAATCGGCCCTCAAGGTCTAGGTGGCAGAAACACTGCCTTGGCCGTACATATTAATCCTTATCCCACCCATATCGCGGGCCTACCGGTAGCGGTCAATATCTCGTGTCATGTGACTAGGCATAAAAGCGCGGAACTATGAGTAGATATCGCCGGGGCACATTAAAGGATGAAAATAGAAGTTAAGCAAGCCTACTTTATCTCCCCCAGAGGCGCGGAGGCGCTGAGGTGTTGGTAATTCAGGATAGCCTATATCGGTTTTCCGCTGCGCATTTGCGCCTCAGCGGGAGAATGGGTTTTAAAGTATTTTCTCAGTAGTAGAAAGGACCGGAAGATGGCGGAGAGGCGGATTCAATTACCGTTAAGTGCTGAAGATTTAGCCGGATTGAGGGCAGGGGAGTCGGTTTTACTGAACGGACCCTTGTTGACCGGGCGGGACGCGGCCCATAAACGGTTGTTTGCGGCTGTCCAAGCAGGAAACGAGTTACCGGTGGAGCTAAAAGGAGAGACCATTTATTATGTTGGTCCATGCCCGACTATGCCGGGGAGAATTATCGGCTCCGCCGGGCCAACTACCAGTTCCCGAATGGACTCTTATACACCGGCCCTTTTAAAGCTGGGGTTAAAGGGTATGGTCGGTAAGGGACAACGTTCTCAGGATGTAATCGACGCCATGGTAAAATATCAAGCGGTTTACTGGGCGGCTTTAGGCGGAGCGGGAGCGTTGATCGCCAATTCAATCGTGAAGGCTGAAGTATTGGCTTACCCCGATTTGGGACCGGAAGCTATCTATCGATTAGAGGTAAGAGATCTGCCGGTAATTGTGGCCATTGACAGTCTCGGGAATGACCTTTATCAGATGGGAAGGAAAGAATATGCACGCTTGAGTAGTGGAGTCGGAGGACCTGTTTTTTAATTAACAGCTATACATAAAAGTGAAAACGGAGGCAGAAACATGCAACGCAGCAAGGGCCGTCAGGTCGACCAATTACGGGAAGTAAAGATCCATCGCAATTACATTATCCACGCTGAAGGGTCGGTATTAATCGAGGTTGGTAATACCAAGGTTATTTGTACGTCTACGCTTGAAGACAAAGTACCGGTATGGCTTAAAG
>Ga0123334_1006435_pt1 | contig 10868 bp, 7 predicted proteins | sample BiotimSIPDNA_FD_89706 | JGI IMG/M metagenome (GOLD analysis project Ga0123334, IMG submission 89706) | Anaerobic biogas reactor microbial communites from Washington, USA - Biogas_R1 time_0 SIP DNA | ecosystem: Engineered > Bioreactor > Anaerobic > Unclassified | place: Washington, USA | collected... | reverse complement strand
TAACGGCGGAAAGGATGTAACTAATTTTGCTGCAAAGCTTAACCCTCCCTGGATGGAGACTCTTGCAAAACTGAACCCCTGCGTTATCCCCCAGATATCTGTGCCAACCACATCCGGCACAGGAGCTGAGGTAACATCATGGGCTGCAATAAGCAATACAAAAGAGCTGGCCAAGGTACTTATAGGAGCACCCAATATACAGACAACAGTAGCGGTTATTGATCCCCTGTTTATGAGGCTCATGCCCAAAAAGCTTGCTGCCTGGACAGGCTTTGATGCCATGTCACACGGCTACGAGGCATTTTTAACTAAGATTCAAAGCCCCTATTCATACGGCATTCTCATCAGGGCGATTGAACTAATATATAAAAACATAAGGGATTTCACCCATAACCGGATGGACAGGGATGCCTGTGAAAAGATGTGCTGGGCAAGCACTATGGGCGGGATAGCTATAGGCTTCGGGGCAGGGGCAGGCATTGTTCACGGCCTGGGGCACCAGTTAAGCGCTGTAACTGACTGTCATCACGGGCATGCCAATGGCGCGCTGGTTCTGGCTGCTGAAAGGTATAATCAGCCTGCTGCTACAGATAAATTTGCAGCCATGACCCAGGCAATGGGTATTGATACAACCGGCATGACACAGCTTGAAATGGCAGACCGCTGGTTTGACGAGATGGAACAGCTCCTCCATGATATTGAGATACAGCCAGGTTATCTGAAAGAGCAGTTTGGCTTTAAGGAGGATGACATTGACCATATTTATAAGGTGTATGCCAATGACTTCTGCAGCCAGGGTAACCCAAAGGAGTTGATTGAAACTGAGGTAAAGGACCTTTTAAAAAGCCTTCTTGATTCACCTTATTAACCTTCTTTTATAGATGCCGGGTTTTAAGCCCGGCCTCCTTTATCATGGTTTGTCTCCTATGAAAGATCTCTATATCAGATACGGGCATAAAAAATTATTTTTTGATGTGCCTGAAGGTTTTAACATCCTTGATGTTGCGGATTTTGAAGATAACCCTGTTTTATCCGATACTAAAAATCTTACCATAAATGCCCTTGATAACCCTGTAGATGCGCTGCCTCTTGAAAAACAGTTAAGGCCATCTGACAGGATAGCAATACTCATAGAGGACAACACCCGCAATTCTCCCAAAAAAGAGATACTTAAGCATCTGCTTGAACGGCTTGCCCGCATATCCATACCTGAAAGCAACATCATAATAATCGTTGCACTCGGTACTCATGAAGCGCTGACCAGTAAAGAGATGATAATGACATATGGCGAGGAGGTTATTAATGATTACACCATTATCAATCATGACCCTCTCTCCCCTGATCTTATGCCTGTCGGTAAACTTGTATCTGGTACGGTTGTTAGGATAAACAGGCTTGCATACGAGGCTGATTTCAGGATAGGCATAGGTTCCATATTTCCGCACCCGTTGAACGGTTTTGGTGGGGGCGGAAAGATCATGTTTCCGGGCATTTCAAATTTTGATGCCATACTTGAACATCATATGAGGTATGCATTCAGGAAGATTGTTCTCGGGGGTTTGACTCCCAACCCCTTTTATGAGGAGGTAACAGCCCTTGCCAGTGCAGGGAGGCTTGATTTTATTATTAACAGTGTGCTTGACCATAATGATAACCTGTATAATGTAGTAGCAGGTCACCCTGTTAATGCTCACACAAAAGGCGCGGGTATTTGTAAAAAACTTGTTTCAAAAACCTTTAAAAACAGGGCAGATATCACCATAATAAGTGCCTTTCCCTATACTCAGGCGACCCAGCTTATGAAGCCCCTTGAGCCCGCATCCATTATTACAAAGGAGCAGGGTGTGATTATTCTTACAGGCAAATGCACTTCAGCCTTTAGAATGGGGTACCTTGATGCATGCCTGGCATTCAGGGAAAAATACAAAGGCAGGCTTAAAGAGGCTCTTTTTGATTTTTTTAATTCAGGGCAGAGGATTATCAGCGGAGGCGCCCCTGAACTTAATATGTCAATTGCCCAGGTGATCCTTGCCCTTGAAAGTTATCGTGTTATCCTGTTTTCAGGGGAAGTCCCGCAAGATGATGCGGAAAAACTCGGTTTTATTAGTGCTGCAACCATTGAAGATGCAATTCACAAAAGTGCCCAGTTCATACCTTATCCAACTGTTAATGTTGTTCCATCAGGAGGTGTAATAATACCGGAACTGGAATAAACATCCGGTTTGAGGTTTCCGGTTTGAGGTATACGGTCTTAAAATTCAGTTACTCTATGAGTAAATCCCATCCCCTGTTAAAACCTATTACCATTGTCGGTTCAAGGCCACTTTTATGTGGCTTGTCGCAACTTACCCCTGCATATTCTGATATGAAATTTTCAGCATTTTTTGTGCATGCCGGTGTCAGATAAAAAGGAAAGTATCCTGTGTCAGTCGGCTGGCCTGCAAACATGGCCATGTCTGTTGGCATGCCTGCCTCATGAAAGGCATCACGAAATCTCGCCTGTAACCGCTTTACCTCTCCTGACTTCAGGTCATCACCGCTCAACAGGATTTTTGTCCAGGCCATTTATTGCTCCTTTTTTAAAAATTTTTACAAATTTTTTATAAATATCTATATCTCATTATTGAACTAAATGTTTCTATATAATATATTGCCTGAATCGGAATCTCTATAATATCTCATAAGGAAAAAGTAAAGCATATGAAAATAAAAGAAAGGGCCATATATATTTTAATGATACTCGCCGGGACAGTTTTATCTGATCAGGTTACAAAAAAGATTGCACAGGAATACCTTCAGAATTCGGCACCCATCTCCTTTTTATATAACTTTTTTGTACTGACATATGCTGAAAACACAGGCGGATTTCTGGGTATGGGGGCCAATGTAAATGAGGAGATCAGGTTCTGGCTCTTTTCTGTTGCCGTATCCCTTTTTCTTGCCGCCATGTTTGTCTACCTGATCTTTTCAAAGGCCTTTTCCACAAGACAGACCCTTATGCTGGCAATGGTGCTTGGTGGGGGCATAGGAAACCTTATAGACAGGCTTATGTATGATGGAAAGGTAATTGATTTTATGAATTTCGGAATAGGCCCTCTCAGAACAGGTATCCTGAATGTGGCTGATATTTACATAACCTTCGGGGCAATATTCCTGTTTTTGTTTATCTTAGGTGATGGAAAAAAGATTCAGAATGAAAAATCAGAGTAATGCAGGTATGGGTGGTGTGTGCTGCCAATATTGTTAAATCAGGCATTTTGTGTAGAGACAGGTTTAAAACCTGTCTCTACGTAAGGACATTCCTGATGATTCCTGAGAAATATTTAATGAGACCATTTACCAGGTCATTAACAATCTACCAATTTTACATCTGTTATTAAAATCCTATCCTCACCGGGGTATCGTTTCTCACCTGTAACCATTATGCTTTTATCAAGCCTGATATCCTCACTTGATGACCCGATCATAATCCTTATCTCACCCGGCTCTACTATCTTCCTGTAATCAAGGCCGGTAAATGCAAGCAAGTCTGCATAAAGTGTAAAAATTATCTTTTTCTGTTCACCCGGCATTAAAGAAACCCTCTTATACCCCTTAAGCTCCTTTACAGGCCTTGGGATGCTGGCCACCGGGTCGTTTATATAAAGCTGTGCCACCTCATCGCCCGCCCGTTTACCGCTGTTTTTTATTTTGAAACCTATATCAATTTTACCATTCACAGGTATTTCGGATGATGGAAGCTCAAGATCGCTGTATGTAAATTCTGTATAGCTCAGGCCGTGACCGAACGGGAATACGGGCGTGAATTCAGGTAGCTTCGGGAAGCCCTGTGAAAGAAATTTATGGTTATAAAACAGGGGCTGTACACCTGCGGACTGGCTGAATGTGAGTGTGGTTTTGCCACCAGGGTTAAGGTCTCCAAACAGGGCGTCAACAATTATGCCTGCCCCTTCCTGACCAGGGAACCACGCCTCAAGGATTGCCGATGCCCTTTTAGCAATCTCTGGCATGGCAAATGGCCTGCCATTAAGCAGAACTATTACTACAGGTTTTCCTGTATCAAAGATTGCCTTAACAAGCTCTTCCTGGCCCCCTGGTAGAGATAGGTCAGGGGTGTCTGTCCCTTCGCCAACACTCCCTGTCCTGAAGTGACCTGCCTTGTCGCCAACTACAAGGATGGTTATATCTGCACTACTGGCAGCATTGACAGCATCAGGTATCATGGAGAGCTCTTTATCCAGTATATTGCATCCCTTTGCATAGATGACCCTCTCTGCGCCAATTTTTTCCTTTAGCTTGTCAAGGACAGTGGAGGCATGCACCACCTCTTCTGCCATATCCTTATAGTGGGTGGATACCACATGGTTTTCAAAACTGTAGTTGCCAAACAGGGCCATAACCTCGTGGGAATTGGGGCCGATAAGGGCTATCTTTTTAATATCCTTTGATAAGGGGAGGGCTCCTTTATTGGATAAGAGGGTAATGGATTTTTCCGCTACCTTTGCGGAAAGTGCGCGCTCTTCCGGAAGGTTCAAGCTGATTGCATCTGTGTCCACATAGGGGTTTTCAAAGAGGCCAAGCCTGAACTTCTGTTTCAGTATCCTTTTTACAGAGCTGTTTATGTCATCCTCTGTTATCAGACCATCATTAAGTGCATCCCTTAACCCATTGGGGTACATGGTGGGGTTGGGGAGTTCAATATCAAGCCCTGCCTTAATGGCTGCTGCTGCGGCCTCCTTTATTGTTGCTACAATCCTGTGCATATCTTTTAAGAATGTGATAGAGCCGTAATCAGAGACTGTGAAGCCATCAAAGCCCCACCTGTTTCTTAAGACCTCGGTGAGCAAAAAGTGTGATGCCCCCGGCACCTCGCCGTCAAACTCATGATACCCGTTCATGAGTGAGAGCACCTTGCCCTCCTTCACAGCCATCTCAAATGGGATAAAAAAGATATCCATGAGATCACGTTTACCTACATGCACAGGCGCAAAATTTCTGCCCCCTTCGCTGAATGAATAGCCTACAAAATGTTTCAGTGTGGCAATCACCCCATTTTTTATCTCATTACCCTGAAGGCCCTTTACATAGTTTGTTACCATTGTGCCTACAAGATAGGGGTCTTCGCCCATAGTCTCCTCAACCCTGCCCCATCTGGCATCCCGTGCAACATCACACACAGGGGCAAGCCCCTGGTGCGTGCCCAGTTGCCTCATCTGACGCCTGATTACATCACCCACCTCTCTTATCAGTTCAGGCTCCCACGTGGAGCTGTAATTTACAGGCGATGGAAAGGAGGTTGCGCCCTGGGCCATGAGCCCACTCAGGCACTCCTCATGACAGATTACCGGTATGCCGAGGCGAGTTTCTTCCCTGAGCCTTTTCTGGATGCGGTTTACTGTATTTGCGCCTGTTACCGGGTCAACAGGTCTGCTGCCAAAGGCCCTGGTGATCTGCCCGATGCCTGACCTCAGGTAATAGTCTATATCAAGACCGCCAGCGTTTTTATCAAGGTCATCCCCCATTATCGTTGGGGCCATTTCACCCTTTTCAGGGTCAAAGCTGAGCCATATAGATGTAAGCTGAAGTATCTTTTCTTCAATGGTCATCCTTTTAAGCAGGTCTTTCACCCTCTCATCAACCGGCTTTGACGGCTCCTTATATAAAGGCCGGGTCATTTTTACTTCCTTTCATGAGTTATTGGGGCTTGCTGGTTTTTTCAAGCTCAAGATATCTTTTTATAAGTTCCTTCATGGTTTTTACATTTTCAGGGATTGGTCTTTTTATGGATGAGCCATCTTTTCTCACATATCTTCCTGCTGCCTCTTCATAGGAAATATTCAAGCTCTTTACAGCAGCGCTTATTGCGCACCCCAGGGGTGCAGCAACCGGAGGGTTTTCCATGGTACAGGTCTCTGCGTTAAATGCATCAGCGATCCACTGCATCATGAGGCCGTTCTTTGCGCCACCGCCTACAACACACAACTCCCTGACCTCGCCAAGGTGGCCAGAATGGAGTTTCAGTGATAACACCTGTGACAGGATCAATGCCCTGATGTTTTCTTCAGGCATCTCTTGAGAAAAGTTATCCCGGATGATCCCCTTTTTTCTTAATGGTACAGATTCATCAAAGAGATAGGGAAGAAGCAGTTTTTCATCAGCAGAGAGCAGGGCAGGGGCTGCTATATTTACATATTCTTTCCAGTCCGAATCAACAGGGGTTTTATCTTCCGATTTGAGCAGGTATCTCTTTATAAAATGGTCATGCACCTTTGCGCCATTAGTGATTACTGAAAGGGCCATTGCCTTTCCTTTTGTATAACCGAATATGTTGAATTCACCATCCTTTGATGGTGTAATTTTAGCCATAACACCGTTTACTGTATAGCTGCTGCCAAGAGATATAACAATATTGCCACCGCAGCCCATTAGTGTGGCAGGGTTGTCGCCAGTGCCTGTCAGGATTTGAGTGTCAGGTGAAAGGCCAAATTTGATTGAGAAATAGGGGCTGATTTTACCAGCACCGGAATCATAATGATCAATTGCGCCAAGCTTTGATAAGAGTGGTGATCTGATGCCGGAGTCAAAAAGATATTTATCCATGACGCTGATCACCCTTTCATTCCAGCATGGGTTATCTATATCAAGGCTGTTCAGGTTTGTGCCCCATCCGTCCCCTGTATCAACTGGTGATATTTTACCTGTAAGGATGGATGTGATAAATGCGCTTAAGACAAATATATTTGATGTATTATTGTATTCTTCAGGGTTTTCCTTTGCCCATTTCAGAATCTGTGATGCGGGGAACCTCAGCTCAGCCCTGTTTCCTGTAAGGCTAATTATTCCCCCATCATTTTTCAGCGCATCATTAATATATTCTGCCTGTTTTTGAGTGCTCCTGTCTTCCCATATGGGGGATGAAGGGCGTGAGATGGAGGGCATAAGCTGAGCAATAAGTGTTTTGTCAGGGGCAAGGTTAGAAATTGTATGGTCAAAAGAGGCGCTTACATAAACAGTACAATGCTGCATCCCGTCCGTCTTTATGGCCTTTATTGCAGAGACATCTATGCCGCTCTCCTTTATCCTTTTAAAGGCAAGGTCAATTGCCTCAATAAGCATGAATGGTGAAGTGTGCCTTATGTCACCGGATGAGGAAGGAAGCACACCACCCTCAGTCTTATATGAAGGAAATGATTGATCATAGTTAAATGAGTCCATAAAACAGATATTATTACTGGATAGATCAAGAATCACAATTTTACATGACTGGGTGCTGAATTCGATACCGCAGGATAGTGGCATATTTTCTCCTGGTTACAGGGCCTCTTATTTGATCTTGATTTTCGTAGGGGCGGGATTTATTCCCGACCTGTCTTTGTATCATGTATTTCGTAGAGACAAGGCATGCCTTTTCGTAGAGACAAGGCATGCCTTGTCTCTACATAAGGTTATGAAATACCTCGAACCCTTTATTTCACATACACCTCATTAAAGTACTTGCATGCGCGCACAACAGAGTCCCTCATCAGGTCTTCTGCCTTTGCGGTCTCTCTCTTAACAAGGTATTGCCATAAGAGGTTATAGTCCAGGTCACTTGCTGCCCTTTCACATGCCTCCCAGCTCAGGACGCTTCTTACAACCCTGTCTATGCCCTGTTCCTCTGTATCATGCGCCCTCACCTGCATATCATGACCTTTCCAGCGGTTGAACCCTGCCTGATCTATTAGCCCTGCAATGGCGATGTTCATGCCGTTTATCCTTGCGCCGTGATCAATATCAAATTTGCCCGGGCCGCCCAGTATGATGCCGTCATTGTATCCCTGGCTGTTTACATGCATGTGCATAAGCATGTTATTATCTATCTCTTCCACTGTATCATAGATATGATCAAGGCCTATCATCTCGGAGTGTCCGAACTCCTTGTTGACCCCATTTTTTGAAATATCAATACCATACTCCTGTTCAAGCTTTTTCCAGAATACAATGGCGCTTGCAACCGTGGGCAGGAACATGGCAGGGTATCCCTCATTGGGTTTTGGTTCTATTGCGATATAGAGCTCTCCGCCAAGGGATTTTTCGAGCCTGCACAGCCCGGCAACACCCTCCTTGAGATACTGATACATCTTCTGTATCCCTGTTGAGGCAAGGTCATAACCGTATGACCCGTTCCACAGCACAAATGTTGGAGGGACATCCTTGTGCCATGCCTTTTTCAGATCTTTATATGCCAGCTCAACAGACCTTGCGCCATATGCATTTGCAGCCTTTCTCTCTACCGGATCAGGCGAGCATATGCCGCCATAGGGGAAATGCCTGTGTGCGCCCGGTGTAACCATGGCAAGCGCGATATTGTTTTCACACAGGGCATCTGCAATGGCCTTTGCATTATCTTCACAGTATTCATAGTCATAATGTATTTCAAAGCCGAGTTCTATATCTCCAGGCAGTCTGGGCCTGATCTGTTCATTTATAAGTTTTATCTTTCCAACTGTGTCAAGTTTGTCCCCGGACCATGCTGCGCGTGTATCATAGGGGGTGAAACCTCCCTTACCTGCATTGAATGTCCATGCGCACAGACTGTGATATGATTTTTTCATGATTGATATGCTCCTCTAAATAAATTATTTTTTGTAAACACCATATTCAAATGCCGCCTCGCTCATGGCATGTATGTTTTCAGGTATGCCCTTGTCCAGCGATGCCCCGCCTGCAAGTATATAACCGCCTCCCTTGCCAACTATCTCAATCAGCTTTCGGCAGTATTCCTTAACATCTTCAGCCTTTGCGGTGCATAACATTGAGGTTGGCACATTACCCATGAGGCAGGCATGATTGCCAAGTATCTCCTTTGCCTTGAACATGTCTGTCTGGTCAAAATACCAGATTACGGCTCCCCTTGGCAGGTCTTTGATAATCTCAAGTCTTTCATTATATTTCCCTTCGGCAAAGAGGAGCGGCACAACACCTTGTTCATAGATGCCCATGATCACCTTTCTGAAGGTGGGCCAGTAAAATTCCCTGTACTGCTTGTCTGACATCATGGTGTCATCACCCTTGTGAAGCGGGAATACCGCTATTGGCACCCCTGACATGTTTGCACCATCCACTGCAATTTTAATATTAAGGGGGACTATCTTTTCCATTGCCTGATGAAGCTTGCCTGGCTGCCTGTACATATCCATTATTATACCGCGGGTTCCCCTTAATGTGTCACCCATAAGGTCAAATGGCGCATGGGCATACGCCCCCATCATGGCAGGGTATCCCTCTGCCATTGCCATCTGCCTGAACTTCATAAAGGGGATCTGCCACTTTGCCTCTTCCCTGCCATATTCGACCATCTTTAAAAGCATATCCTGAACCTGTGGGTTTGACATGGCGCTCAGGAACATATTGGGGAAACCGAGTGAGTTAGGCAAAGGTGGAAACATGGTAAGAGGCTCCAGCAGCCCCATTGTGCGGGGAAGGTAGCATCTGAATACGAAATCAGACATGTCATTTATAAAGAGATCATACTCATCACTCTTCATATATTCACCCTCGACAAACTGGTTGCCATGGCCATCCTCAGGAAGCCCGTGTCCAGGGTATTTTGAACATTTTGTGTCAAGAAGCTCAGAGGCCTTGCCCGATGCAATCATGGGCGCTGCATAATCATCCGCCTTAAACACCCTGAATACATCCATGTATGCCTTAATGAGTTTTTCATTATCATACATGGCCTCTTTGTAGGTCATCCCTGCCATGTATATCGGTGTGGTGCCGGTGGGAAGCATGACAGGCACCCTGTCAGGCTCTTCAAGTTTTATGGCCTTGATAAACCTTGTAACTATATCTTTGTATTTCTGTTCTGCTGCCGGGCTGTTAAAATGTCTTCCTTCTGTTGAAATCCATTTTTCAAATCGCTTTTCACGTTTTTCTTCAGGTGATAGAGTGCTCCAGTTTTTTTCCATTTTTTATGACCCCCGATTGATTTTTCGCGGATTATATGTTCTTTTATATTTCATGTCAAAGGGAACCATTTAAATTTAATGAAGGAGAATTTATGATGAATAATGCCGAATTTACCATAAAAGATATCAATTTTTTGTCACGATCATTCCAGCAGAGCAGGGTATTCCTTACCTCATTTGAACTCGGGATTTTTACAATCCTGGGTGATGCGGATAAGGCTTCAGAAGAGATAGCAAAAGAGATAAATACAGACTTAAGGGCAACAGACCGCCTACTGAATGCCTTATGTGTTACCGGTGCGATAGAAAAGGTAAATAACAGGTTCAAAAATTCGGATGCAGCTAAAAAGTATCTTGTAAAGGGAATGCCTGATTATCAGGCAGGAATGATGCATTCTGTTAACCTGTGGGATTCATGGAGCAACCTCACCATGTCTGTAAAATCGGGTTCTGCTGTAAACCAGAACTCTGTTGAGGAGAGGGATGAGAAATGGTTTAAGCCATTTATTGCCGCAATGCACAACAGGGCATTTGCCGAGGCCCCATCACTTATAGCAGAGATAGATCTCACAAATGTGGAAAAGGTGCTTGATGTGGGTGGCGGTTCAGGCGCGTATTCAATGGCCTTTGCCAGGGCAGGGGAGCATATACGCGCTACAGTCTTTGACCTTCCTAATGTAATCACCCTTACTGAACAATATGTAAGGGATGCCGGGCTTGAAGCAAAGGTAAATACCATCCCCGGTGATTTTAATACCGATGAACTGCCGACCGGGTATGACCTTGTCTTTCTCTCGGCGATTATCCATATGAATTCACCTGAGCAGAATATCGTCCTTATTAAAAAAGCGGGCAGGGCATTAAACAGGGGTGGAAGGGTGGTAATCTCAGACTTTATCATGGATGATGATCGTATCT
>Ga0123334_1006433_pt1 | contig 10871 bp, 10 predicted proteins | sample BiotimSIPDNA_FD_89706 | JGI IMG/M metagenome (GOLD analysis project Ga0123334, IMG submission 89706) | Anaerobic biogas reactor microbial communites from Washington, USA - Biogas_R1 time_0 SIP DNA | ecosystem: Engineered > Bioreactor > Anaerobic > Unclassified | place: Washington, USA... | reverse complement strand
TCCCTCCTGATCAACTGCAATTAATATGGAATTACCATGATATTTCATAGATGCTGCCTGTATGGATCTGCACAGCTCTGCTATCTGAACAGGGTTATCTATATTCCTTTTAAAAAGGACAATACCTCCAATATTGTATTCCCGTATCAGTGACTCTGTCTCTTCATCGAGATATAAACCTGGCATCCCGATCATAAACAATTGACCTATACAGGAGTCAATCTCTGAGTTATCAAGGATGGTGTTCATTTAATGGCCTCTTTAGTATTAATCCTTTGACATCGCACATAATTACTTATAATCAGATACCGGCAAATGCAACAGATATATTTTTTAATGTCATTCCCAGGCTTGACCGGGGAATCCAGGGCTTTTAAAAAGGGTTTAACCAATGAAAGCAATGATAATGGCAGCAGGTTTTGGTACAAGGCTTAAGCCCCTTACTGACCATATCCCAAAGGCGCTTGTGCCTGTGCTTAACAGGCCCATACTCGAAAGAAATATAGAGTATCTGGCCGAATACGGGATAAAGGATATCATTATAAATGCCCACTATCATATGGAGCAGATGGAATGCTATATAAAAGGATGTAAAATACCGGGTGTGAACCTTTCAATAAGCCTGGAGCCCGATGAGATACTTGGCACAGGAGGTGGGCTTTCAAAGTGCAGACCATTTCTAAAGGATGATACCTTCATACTTATTAACAGCGATATCCTTACAGATATTCATCTTGATCAGGCCATAAAAAGCCACATGGGATCAGGGGCTATTGTAACCATGGTGCTGCACGATTTCCAGCGTTTTAACCAGGTAGAGGTTATAAACAACACTGTTACGAAAATACATAGGGATATTGCACCGGGCAGGTTTGCCTTTACAGGTATACATGTGCTCTCGCCTCATATTTTTGATTGGCTTCCGCCAAAGGGCTATTCAGATATAATCTCTGAATGCTACACACCCATGATAGAATCAGGCAAAACAATAAACACCCATATGGCAACAGGCCATTACTGGCATGACACAGGTACTATTGAAAGTTACAAAATGGCAAACAAAGACCTCCTTGAGGTTGAAAACAAAAGATTCATTAAAGGTAAAAATACCTGTATTGATCCATCGGTCAAACTCATAAACTGGGTTATAATCGGTAATAATGTTTGCATAGGTAAAGATACAATCATAGAAAATTCAATAATATGGGATGATGTCGCCATAGGAAAGGAGATGTACATTAAAGACAGTATTGTTATATCAGATGATGTAATTATACATACATCTCAGGGTAGCAGGTGAAGAGATAGTCAACATCGTTATACTGGGCAGACACTCAGGTCCGCCCCTGCGGCTTTAACGACCAATGGCAGCAAGCAAATCCTTTCCAGATTATAACAGCAATTATGAAAATATTTGTAATAAGAGCCTTAACCCGAATAAAAGAGATCGGCGGAAAAAATCCGAATAATGATAAAAGACAGATCAAGCGATTATATCTTTGCTTAAAGACATTTATAATGTTATAAACCATTTTATTTATTGGATATTAGACCCTGATTTTATTGGAACTGGTCCAGTGGAATCCGGGTTTTTTTATTTTCTGAAAGGAACAGTGTTAAATGATTTTTGAAGATTTACAATTGAAAGATGAATTGTTGCAGGCCGTAAGCGAGCTTGGATATACCACCCCTACCCCCATACAGACAGATGCAATCCCGGAAATTATCAGCGGTGAAAGAGACTTTATAGGTCTTGCCCCCACAGGCACCGGAAAGACCGCCGCCTTTGGTCTGCCTATGATTCAATTGATAGACTTTGACCTGAAACAGACACAGGGGCTTATACTCTGCCCTACCCGCGAACTCTGCGCCCAGATCACCGGCGACCTGAAAAAACTGAGTAAGTATGTAAAGGGCGCAAAGATCGTTGCCATTGCTGGCGGGGCAAGCATGGAAAACCAGATCAGGGATATTAAAAAGGGTGTGCAGATTATTGTTGCCACACCCGGCAGGCTGCTTGACCTTATCAACAGGAAGGTCGTCAAGCTGACTAATGTATCCTATGTTGTACTGGATGAAGCGGATGAGATGCTTAACATGGGCTTCAAGGAGGACCTTGACTCCATACTTGAATCAACACCCGATGATAAAAGGGTATGGCTTTTTTCCGCCACCATGCCTGACGAGGTAGCCCGGATTACAAGGCAGTACATGGATGAACCGGTAACAATCACTGTAGGTGGAAAAAATAAAAGTGCAACCAATATAGAACACCTCAATTATATTATTCATGAAAAGGACAGGTATCAGGCATTAAAGAGGATACTGGATAATGCACCTGACATCTATGGACTTATATTCTGCCGCACACGCATGGAGACCCAGGAAATAGCAGATAAACTTATCAAAGATAACTATGATGCTGATGCCCTGCATGGCGACCTGTCACAGGCAGCAAGAGATCATGTCATGAACAGGTTCAGAAACAGGACACTCCAGATCTTGGTTGCAACCGATGTTGCGGCAAGGGGGCTGGATGTAAAAGAGATAACACACGTTATAAACTACAGGCTGCCTGATGAACCGCAAGTTTATACCCACAGGAGCGGCAGGACCGCAAGGGCGGGTAAATCAGGCACATCCATAGTTATCACCAACCTGAAGGAAAAGTTCAAGGTTACACAGATAGAAAAGAGTTCCGGCATCAAGTTTACCTATGCAAAGGTGCCGGGCGGCTATGAGGTGTGTGAAAAACAACTCTATGCGATGATAAACAGGATGGTAGAGGTTGATGTAGATTATGAAGAGATAGCCCCATTTTTACCACCAGTGTTTGAAACCCTTGAAGGACTTTCAAAGGAGGAGCTGATCCAGAGGTTTGTCTCTCAGGAATTTAACAGGTTTCTTACCTATTACAAAGATGCACAGGATATTAACGCCCCTTTAGGAAGGGCAAGGGATGAAGAGAGGGGTAAAAAGAGGTCAGGGAAGGAACAGGGAAACCTTAGCCAGGGTAAATCCAGACGTCTTTTTATAAATGCAGGGGCGCTGGATGACCTTACCAAAAAAAACCTTGTAAAATCCATTTGCAGCATAAGCGGGATATCCTCTCAGAAGGTAGGCTCCATTGAGATCATGAGGGAGTTCTCATTTGTTGATGTAGATGCAGCCGTTGCAGACAGGGTGGTAAACTCCATGAAGGGTGCAGAGCTGGATGGCAGGGAGATAAATATTGAATATGCAGAGAAGAAAGGCAATAAAGACCGGGGCGCATCTAAGGGTAAAAAGTTTAAGAAAAAGAGATAAGCTGTAGAGATGGGTTTAAAACCCGTCTCTACTCCAGTAAGAGGCAAAACCTTATTTTAAAGCCCTTTTAACCGCATTATCCCTCTCCGCGCTAAACCTTTTTACTACAGATGCAGAGATAATGGAATCAAACCCGTGTGTGGCCCCAGGGTATACATGCAGCTCAGTCGGGACACCTGCCTGCAACAGCCTCTGTGCATACTCTATATCCTCATCAAGAAACAGGTCCAGTTCGCCCACAGCTATATAGGCTGGCGGCAGGCCCGATAGATCCTTTGCCCTTGATGCAGCAGCATATGGAGATACAATGCCATCTTTTATCGAATCACCTAAGTATGCCTTCCATGCAAAGATATTCTTTTCACGATCCCATGTACGCAGGTCTGTTATGGCATGGCTTGAAGGAGTAATGTTACGATCATCTATCATGGGGTAAATGAGGAGCTGAAATGATAATGCTATCTCTCCCCTGTCCCTTGTCATAATTGCAAGCCCTGCTGCAAGCCCGCCACCTGCGCTCCCTCCTCCTATGGCCACCCTTGTTTTATCTATGCCCAGGCTTTCCGCATTATTTACCATCCATTTGAGGCTCGCATAACAGTCTTCAACAGGCGCAGGGAATGGGTTTTCAGGCGCAAGCCTGTAGTTTGTGGAGACCATAACACACCCGGTATTTACACACATCGAGCGCATGGTGTAATCATCCGCTGTAAGGTCTCCAAGCAGATACCCTCCGCCATGTATCCAGAGCATGGCTGGTCTTTTCCCAGTTTCTGCCTCTGGTGTATATACTCTTACAGTAATATCCGGTGCACCCTTTGGTCCGGGGATTGATAAATCCCTTGAACTGACACCTTTTACAGCAGGCATCATCGATACCATCCGGCCAAATATCTCATCACTCATCTTCCTTGCTGTATCGAGATCATCAAAATTTAAAGAGCCATCCGCAGGGATCATCTCAAGCGCCGGGGCAAGCTCCGGGTCTATCCGTTTCATAAGATCCATAACTATTCTCTCCTCTTTTAGATTCTAACCTTAAACCGTAAACCTCACACCGTAGACCTCAAACCGTATTTTTATACCTCTTTCAATTTCCCCACAAGCATACACGCTGCGACAATAATCACCCCTGTACCGAGTATGCCTGCCTGAAAGCTCCATCTATCTGCTATTGCACCTAAGACTATGGGTGAAAGCCCCGGTCCTATGATCCCTGACATGCTCATCAGTATGCCCGTAAAGACACTGCGTTCACTCAATGTTGTAAGCCTTGATATGGCAACTAACCCAGCAGGGAAAAACACAACACTGAAGGTCGCCTGAAGGAATAATACTGAGCTTAAGAGCCAGGGGGCGCTGATTACTGCTATAGCTATTGTTGTTATTCCCGCTGCAAACAGCAGGACAAAAAGCAGTTTTTTGAGGTTGAACCGGTCTATAATAAAACCCACTGAGATCATGGCGATAAACCCACCGATCCTGGAAATACCGAATATGGTGTTGGCAGTCTCTATCGGGATCCCCCGCTCCTTTACCAGGAACAGGGGAATAACATTGAATATACCCATGCTGGCAACTGCGCATGAACTCCACAGTGCGGTCATGATCCAGAAATCCTTACTTTTTACAATCTCCATCATACCGCCCTTTTCTATCTTTTCCGGTCTCGGGTCAGGGGATGTAACATGGAGTATGACACCAAGTATCAGGCATGCAGCGCTCATGATCAGAAAGATATTTTTCCAGTTCATTACAGAGATGATCATGGTAACCATAAACGGGACAGTAAGCATGCCGAAGCCTGCAGCAGTCTCATGAACGGATATTGCCTTACCCCAGTTGTCACGGCTGAAGACCGCGGTTATGAGAGGTATTCCGCATGGTAGGTAAATGCCTGAAGCGAGCCCCAAAAGAAAAGCAATTGAGGCAAAGGATACATAGGATGTGGCAAAGCGCATTATAATAAAGGCAATGGTCATACCGTAAAAGGAGACCAAAATGGAGCGTTTGTAACCTATCTTAAGTGACATGAAACCGGCATAAAAGACAGATATGGTATTCCCTATCCAGAAACAGAAAAAGAGAACGCCTGCCATTGCATGGGTAATGGCAAATTCATCCTCTATCAGTGGCATCAGTGGTGAGGTGATGGATTTAGCGATAAAGTTCACATACCACAGTGTCCAGAACAGGAGTAAAAGAAAAATCTTCATAAAAATACTCAAGAATGAATTGACGAAAATTAAAAAGCGCTAATTTTCACCACGGAGGACACGGAGGTCATGGAGAGCTAATTTTTTATGTTTTACTCCGTGCTCTCCGTGCTCTCTGTGGTTAAAACAAAATCTAATTTTTTACGTTATTGTACACTTATTAATAATAATATCTTTATTAGTTGACCCTGTATCTCTTTGCAAGGATATTTATGGGGTTGACATAATGAATAATAATTTTATTTAATGAATCATTTTAAATAAGGAGAATATTACAAAAATGAATGTAAACCGGTTTTATCTTTTCACTGTTCTTTTACTTACGCTTTCTATTTCAGGGTGTACAAGTCATATTACTATTACTGGTAAAAATCTTGAAAACACGGAGAAAAAATATAAAAATGTCATAGTCATGGTGCCTGATGGCTGCTCCATGAGCATACAGACACTTGCCCGCCTTTATAAAGGCGCGGACATAAACCTTGATAAACTCCTTACAGGTTCGGTTAGGACATACTCTGCCAATTCTGTTATTACTGACTCTGCTGCTGCTGCCACTGCCTTTGCAACAGGCCATAAGACCACATCAGGATTTATAGGCGTAGCGCCCCGCGCCAAAGACCTTTTGCCCTGGGTTACCCCTGAGGTCCCTCCATATTATCCCATTCCAACTATCCTTGAGGGGGCTAAATTATCCGGGAGATCAACAGGTGTTGTTGTGACAAGCACAATACCCCATGCAACCCCGAGCGGTTTTGCGGCCCACTCATCACCACGCTTTATGCCGGATGACATCATGGAACAGATGGTTCACCAGAATCTGGACGTGGCATTTGGAGGGGGCATGGTTCATCTTTTACCTGAAGGAGAATCATTTAAAACAGATGATGGAAAGAGCTGGAAAGGTACCAGAAAAGATACAGAGAACCTGATGAATACCCTCAAAGAAATGGGCTACAGCATCATAAGCAGCAAAGATGAACTGGCTGAAGTTAAAGGCAAAAAGGTATGGGGTCTTTTTAATGGCACTGACCTTGTACCAGACATAGACCGGGATGAACTTAATCCCACGCAGCCATCCCTTGCAGAGATGACAAAAAAGGCGATTGAGATACTTACAACCAATGAAAAGGGTTTTCTTATGGTGGTTGAGGGGAGCCAGGTAGACTATGCAGGCCATGCACATGACCCGGCCTATATGGTGACAGAGTTTCTGGCCTTTGATGAGGCTGTAGGTGTTGCTGTGGATTTTGCAAAAACGAATAATGACACAATAGTGGTGATCTTTCCTGATCATGATACAGGCGGATTAAGCATAGGTAACAACAGCGAGATGGGGCGCAAATACGGGAATACAACGGTTGATACACTTATAACGCCTTTGAAAAAGGCAACTACTACTATTCAGGGGCTGCTTGAACTTGCATATCAGGATAATACATCTACCACAGAAGAGATAAAGGGACTTTTTAAAGACAAATGGAACCTTGACCTTACCGAGGTCCAGGCAGAAGAGATATTAAAATTCAAGAAATTTCCTTATGGTGTTGCAGATTATATCTCAAACAACTTCACAGTAATCGGCTGGACAACAGGAGGCCATTCAGGCGTTGATGTGCCCCTGTGGGTTTACACCCCGTATGATTATACTCCGCTCAGGGGAAACATAAACAATACAGATATACCCATTAACCTTGCAAAGATGATGGATATTGACCTTAGAATGATAGGTGATGAGCTGTTCGTCGACGCACAAAGTGTATTCCCTGATTCAAAGATTACAGAGGATAAGACAGGGCGGATCTTCGAGACAGGTAAATTTAAAATCCCTGTTAATAAAAATATTGTGATGAATGGGGATAAGATTACAAGTACAAAGGGTGTCTCGGTCTTTATCAGTGAGATAAACAAATTTTTTATACCCAAGGAGATGGTAAGGGTAATAGAGGGTAAAAAATAGGATTAAATAATTAACCGGATGTAACCTTTTGGCCTTTTAAACGTTAAAAAAGCAAATGGATAATTTTCAGGACTTTTACAGGAAGCAAAATAAAAGCCTGTTTTCCTATCTGATGCGGATGACAGACGACTATTATTTATCCATGGATATAATGCAGGAGAGTTTTTTACGCTGTTTTGAGAGGTACAGGGATAAAACCCTTAATATCTCATTGCTTTACACGATAGCGCGCAACCTGTTTATTGATTTTACGCGCAGGGAAAAAAGAAAGTCGCCGCTTGAACAGGATACAGCGGATCAGAATGCGGACATTGAGAATGAATACAGGGTTAAACAGGAATACAGGAAGGTTATTAACGCAATGAAGAGGCTTGAAAAAGATGAAAGGGAGATACTGGCACTGACGCTGAACGAAGAGCTGAAATACAGGGATATTGCTTCCATAATGGGGATTAACGAAGGTAATGTTAAGATCAGGGTGCACAGGGCGCGTTTAAAACTGAGGGAATTTTTAAGTGAGGGGAATAACCATGAATGATTCTATCAGCCTGTATATTGATGATGAACTGAATCTTGATGAAAAGATAGATTTTGTAAAAAGGATACATGATGAGGAGCAGTTCTACTCTGAGGCTGTTGACCTCCTTGTGCAGGAAAGACTGCTTTGCTCTGATGTTGTTGAGGAGATACCGCAGATATCTCTTAAAGAGAAATCTAAAATATTCAATCTCCAGTTCCTGCGCCCCTATTTCAGGGTAGCGGAATTCGGGGTTGTTGCTGTGCTTCTGGTTATATTTATTGCAGTCAGGGTCCCTGTAAAAAGAGAGGTGGTTAGAGTTGAATCCGTCTCAAAGAGATTTGTTGTCTACATGCCAGATTCTCAAAATGTGCAGATTGCCGGGAGTTTTACAAACTGGAACAGTGTGCCCATGAAGATGGTCGGCCCCAGCGGTTACTGGGAGATAGAACTGGATGTGACCAGAGGAGAGCACAAATATGTATTTATAATAGGGGATGACAAAAAGATAGCTGACCCTACCATATTGTTAAGAGAAAGGGATGATTTCGGCAGCGAAAACAGTGTTATCCTGGTGGAGGCATAGGTATGAAAATAAGCCTCCTTATTTTTTCAGTATTTTTGTTATGTTCCAATGGATGCGCTGTTCAGCAGTATAAAATAGTAAATAATGAACTCCGTATCTATCTTAAGGACAATGATGCTGAAAAGGTCTATTTACATACCTCCCTTGATGAGTATGCCCCGCAGGAGGTTATAAAAGATGAGTCAGGGCTGTGGGTTTCAGTTCTTCCGGCTGATATGGAGTTTAAATATTTTTATATGATAGACGACAAAATGTTTGTTCCTGAATGCAGCATGAATGAAAAGGATGATTTTGGTTCAGTCAACTGTGTTTATATCCCCCTCCTGGGGATGCAGTGATCATCTTTCAATTCGTTTTCAGGAATTTACAGGTTTAAATTGTGAGGATAAAATGGATATAGCAAAAATTATTTTAAAGGGTCTGTTCCTGGTACTTCTACTACCTTCGGTATTAGTAGCTGATGTACTGGATGATGAACTCCCTGCAAATACCCCTGTTCAGATAAAAGAGAGGGCAAGGGAGGTTATCAACCTTGGGGTTGAAAACCAGGGGGTTATGAAGATGACTAAAGCAATGGTTCAAAACAAATTTACTGAACAGCAGATGGTCAGGGCCTATGATATTATTGGAGAGGCCAAAAAAAACGGGGTTCCTGTCGAACCTGTAATGAACAAACTGCATGAGGGTATAGTAAAGCGTGTACAGAGCCAGAACATCATCATGGCAATGGAAAAGGTTAGTAAAAGATATCAGAGCGCAGCCCAGTATGCATACAGCATGAGTGACAGTGAAGAAGAGACTGATGCGCTGACAGGAGATATTGCTGAATCACTTGCTGCCGGTATGACAGACAATGATATAGAAATGATAGGCGAGATGCTGGATCAGGCTCAGATTCAACCAAAAGAAAAATCACCGCTTAAAATGCAGACCCTTGCTACAGTAAAGACTATGACGCGTACAGGTGCAGGGTCAACATCGGTTGTAAATACTATAAGGGCAGCCCTTAAAAAGGGTTATGATCAGGGTAAAATGAAGGGTCTTGAAAAGGCATTTGTCAATCAGGTAAGAGGGAATCATAACCCTTCAGATATAGCTGAGGCCTTGACCAGAGGGATAAAGGCGGGTGTATCACTGGATGAAATGGGTCGGCAGGGCTATATGAATTCTGCCGGATCAGCAGGCGCTGGCGGTTATGGGACTGGTTATGGGGCAGGTAATGGAGCGGGCATGGGCGGCGCAGGAGGCATATCCGGCGGTTCCGGTTCCGGAGGCATGGGCGGTTCAGGACATGGTTCTGGCGGAGGTGGCGGTAGAGGTGGAAGATAGAGAAATCTATAGATATCGTGATTAATATGCCGCCCAGATGTGGCTGATATATTAATAGAAAACATACCATCAAAAAAATAAAGCCCCGTGGGAGCGGCATTTATTCAAGTGAATAAAACAATGGTGGAAATAACTGTAGGGGCGAATAATTATTCGCCCCTACAAATGTTCTATAACCTGGTCTTTAGATTTATTTCACAATATTTTGAACAGTAATGAACTAAAAAATCAATTCCCACCTGGCCCTGGTGATGGGGGAGATGGATATCCGCTCCCATCAGGTATACCGTCACCGGAGTTGGGTGCAGGCCCCGGCCCGTTTCCTGCATTGGCAGGTGTAAAGGCAAAAATCGTAAACATTGAAATTACAAAAACCATAATCATCTTTTTCATTTTGCTCCTCCATTATAAGTTATTAATAAAAGCCAGGAGTATCTCCTGGCCATTTTGATGAATCGTTGTAATATAAGCTGACAAGAGTAAGCCGCTATTTACAAGATCCATCGCGTTTCTGTATCCTGTCCCTGGTCATATCCCCTGTACCGCTTTTTACTGCTGTGCCCTTGTTTGTATTAAGGCGTGACTGTGTCCGTATCTTTGTCTGGCTCTTAATCTGACTCTGGGTAACAGCCCCTTTACCCATTGACCCGGAATACATTTTCCCATTTCCACCCTTTCCGCCTGCAAAGACAAAAGAAGAAAACATAAAAACTGCTGCTGTTGAAAATACCAATAATTTTTTCGTCATTTTTAGACCTCCTTGATCTCTATTCGGCACAGGATATTTGTCTGTACCTGTAAAAGCTTTATTCTGGCTATATAACGAATGAAGTTCTGAAAGGTTACAGACTTTTTCTGGGTCGAACCTGATGGATGATTTTAGTTTAATTTTCTTGACACATATTAACACCCGGCCTATGTTCATAACCATATTATCGGTGTTCCTATCACAGAATA
>Ga0123334_1006429_pt1 | contig 10877 bp, 7 predicted proteins | sample BiotimSIPDNA_FD_89706 | JGI IMG/M metagenome (GOLD analysis project Ga0123334, IMG submission 89706) | Anaerobic biogas reactor microbial communites from Washington, USA - Biogas_R1 time_0 SIP DNA | ecosystem: Engineered > Bioreactor > Anaerobic > Unclassified | place: Washington, USA | collected... | reverse complement strand
GTTATACTGGTGGCTGACCGCACACTAAGCGCCAATTACCCAGTATTGTTTGAGGGCATCTTTGCAACCATGCAGACAAGCAAGGTGCCTGAACCCCTTATGAGATATTTTCTAAGCCCAAAGGTGCATACTGATGAAAATGGCAGGGCCTCTGTTGCTCCCCTGGGGCTGCGCCGCATTGAATCATGCATGAGGGCCGCATCAGGTCTCTCTCCTGATGATATAGTCTGCACCACACCTGAGCGGCTTTTTGACCTTATTGGGCCATGGGTAAAGCTTGTGCTCTTCAGCTCCAGCGACCCTCTTGGTCATGGCATGAGCAATACCACCACAAGCAGCTTCTGGGGAGGGGAACTCTATACCAGGAGATGGACAAGAGAGACGCTCCTCATGCTCAAGGCTGCCAAAAAAAAATACCCCTTCAAGGTGGTGTTCGGAGGGGCAGGCGCATGGCAATTTATAACCAGCCCGGATGAAGCGGCCCGTCTTGGCATTGATGTGGTATATGAGGGCTATTTCGAAGAATCTGGCCCTGAGCTTATTGCTGACATTTTAGCGGGCAGGCATGTAGATAATTATGTTGCTGTAAATGGGATTGGCATCGAGCGCGTTCAGCCCATTTGTGGCCCCTCAATGATGGGTATTATTGAGCTTTCAAGGGGATGCGGAAGGGGATGCAGGTTTTGCAGCATGGCCCAGAAGGGGATGAAACACCTTTCCCCTGATATGATCATGGCAGACCTCGAGACAAACCTTTCCAATGGAATAAAAAATGTGGTGAGCGGGAGCGAAGATTTTTTCAGGTATGGCTCATCCACAACAAGGCCTGATTTTAAAAGGCTTGCATCCCTCCTTGAACAGATGAGAGGGCTTAAAGGGCTATCATTCATGCAGATAGATCACGCCAATATCACAAGCGTTATTGATCTTGAGGAAAAGGAGCTTGTGGAGATCCGGCGGCTATTGACCTGGGAAAAACCGGCAAAATACCTATGGGTAAACATGGGGGCTGAAAGCGCCAATGGAAGGCTTGTTGCTGCCAACAGCCCCGGTAAGATTGCGCCATTTTCATCTGAAGACTGGCCTGACATTATAAGGGAGGCAGTAGGCAGGATGACCCGCTCCGGGTTCTTCCCGGTAATCAGCATTGTCCTGGGCCTGCCCGGTGAGGAGCCTAAGGATGTGATAGATACCCTCAGTCTCATTAAAGAGCTCTCCTCTCAGGAGCTTGTTGTCTTCCCTGTATTCTATGAGCCTGTGCTTGAAAAGGATATCAGGGCAGGTGGCGGTTTTTCTGTTTCGAGTATGAGCATGAGCCATTTTGAACTCTATCGCACCTGTTATGAGATCAATTTTAAACGTGTCCCCAAACTCATGTGGGACAACCAGCAGGCAGGAGGTGTGCCCTGGCTTAAACGTATGATAATGCAGGTGATGGGCAGGGCAGAGATCTTTAACTGGCGCATGACCTTTCGGGGCATGTCAAAGAGATTATCAGGGTCAGCAACGATTTCCGCGTACAGCGCAACGGAGAAAAAGAGATGAGCGACCTTAACCTTGCATTGATATATAATGCCCGTCCGCCCCAGGCGGATATCCCCTGCACCCTTAGGGAAAGGGAAGAGCTGCGCCGGATAGTCAGGGATTATGCTGAGTCAAACTCTCTCTGTGCGCCTCTTGGTATTGCTGAACTTGAGAGACATGCAGAAATATTACTGAACCAGTATAAATGGCCCGCAAGGTTCAGGGGTTTTGTAGCTGTGCTCATCAATAATACCCTGTGGCATGATATCTTTACTGCCATCCCCTATAACAGGCGCCTGCTGTTGGTACCAAAGTGTCTGCGTTCAGCGGAAAAGTGCAGGGGCATTATGGATGAGATCGGGCTCATCTGCGCCCACTGCGGATCATGCATAATAAATGACCTTAAAAGGCAGGCAGAGGAGCTGGGGTATGCGGTGCTCATTGCAGAGGGTTCGCCGGTTGTAATGAGCCTGATAGAGACACGCCAGATTGAGGCAATTCTGGGTGTAAGCTGCCTCTCCACACTTGAAAGGGTCTTTCCATACATGGAGGCAGGCGCTGTACCCGGTATAGCTATCCCCCTGCTCTATGACGGGTGTGAAAACACAGCTATTGATACAGACTGGCTATGGGAGGCATTGTATGAAACATCTGAAAACCCCTCAATCCCGCGGCTGAACCTTGAAGAGGAGAGAAACCGTGTTGATTCCTGGTTTTCAAAGGAGGAGCTTGATGAGGTTATCAGGCCCGAAGGCACGCAGACAGAGGCCATTGCAATGGATTGGATTGCCCTGTCAGGGAAAAGATGGCGTCCCTTTCTTGCGTCATGCACATTTACAGCCCTGACACCGGGCAATAACATCTCCGACAATAATATCAGGCGTATATGTGTCGCAGTGGAATGCTTTCACAAGGCATCTCTTATCCATGATGATATAGAGGATAATGATGATATTCGATACGGGCAGGAGACCCTTCATGCAAGATATGGCATCCCTGTTGCGCTTAATGCAGGGGATCTACTTATTGGCTGGGGATATCAGCTCCTCTCAGAGTTGGATGTGGCTGCGCAGGTGAAGGCCTCTCTGATTGAATGTGCTGCCCATGCGCATCGCATCATGTGCCTTGGGCAGGGTGAGGAGCTCTACTGGTCAAGGCATCCTGAATCTCTCACATCCAATCAGGTGATCGAGATATTCAGGAGAAAGACATCCCCTGCCTTTGATGTTGCGCTCTCCCTTGGGGCGCTCCTTGCAGGGGCGGACAGTTCTGTGCTGGCCTGCCTTCATCAATACAGCGAGGCAATGGGTGTAGCCTACCAGATCAGGGATGACCTGGAGGATTACCTTCTCCCCCATGAAAAGAGGCGCCGCCTGCTTGACAACCCTAGCATACTCATGGCCCTTGCAACAGAACAGGCAAAAGAGGAGGCGCGTCAACTGCTCTTAAGGGCATGGCAGGAGCCAGGCGTAAGGGAGAGAGAGTTTGATCATATCATGGAGATCTTCAGCGATCTTAATATTGATCAATGTGCGCGGGCATTGATGGATAGCACAAAGGCAAGGGCAATTGAGAGCCTGGCGCAGCTTAATAACCCTGCACTTAAGGGGCTTTTGCGCCGCGTGATCAGCAAGATATTTGGCGACTTTGATTTAATGGGATGCTGCAATGACACTCAGACAGGAGATGATACAGGCCCTGGGCAGGGCGCCTCTGCTGCTGGATAAATCCACAGGGCTTGTCAGCGGTTTTGTATTGAGGCATCTGGACCACGATGGCGGATTCATGGGCCGCGATAATAAGAGCGACCTTTACTATACCGTATTTGGCATTGAACTGGCCATCAGCCTTGAGCTCTCCCTCCCTGTTGATCTTATAAAAAGATATCTGGCTGGCTTTGAGAGCGGGCATGGGCTTGACCTGGTTCATCTTTCATGCCTTGCCCGCTCATATACAAATCTGGCTGACATATCATCCTTTACTATTGATTCCGGTCTAAAGGAGGGGCTTACCCAAAGGCTTGTAGAACTCAGATGTGCGGATGGCAGTTTCAGCGCTAATCAGTCAGATGCGCATGGTAATGCCTATGGCTGTTTTATGGCCCTTACCATGTGCGAGGATATGGGTGTTGCGCCTCCTGACCCTGATGCAATTTTAAACTGCCTTGATAAACTTGAAATGGATGACGGCGGCTTTGCCAATGAACAGGCAGGGGGCATATCAACCACCCCCTCAACAGCCGCGGCCATATGCTCATATCATATGCTTGGGAGGCCTTTACCTGAAAGGGGGGCTGAATGGCTTATGGGCAGGGCAAGTGAGAGGGGGGGCTTCTGCGCCTTTAAGAGTGACAGCCCAATGAATCTGCCTGATCTCTTAAGCACTGCCACTGCCCTTCAGGCCATTTCCTACTTCCCTGAAAATAAGATCATTAGGGAGGGCCACCTTGAGTTTCTTGACACGCTCTGGAACCCAGAGGGCGGCTTCAGCGGGACATGGGCAGACCCTGTTATTGACTGTGAGTACACCTATTACGGGCTCCTCGCCCTTGGCTATCTTGCGGAGATTCCATGAAAGAGATTGAATCTACTATTAACAGATTGCAGCAGATGCTACACACGGAAACTAATGACAAAGGTTACTGGACCGGTGAGTTAAGCAGCAGTGCCCTTTCCACTGCAACTGCTGTTTTTGCGCTGGCTTCTGTGGATGAAAATCAACATGCTTCATCTATTAACTCCGGCATAAACTGGCTCATAAAAAATCAGAGTCCTGATGGTGGATGGGGCGATACAGCAATAAGCAAGAGCAACCTCAGCACTACCCTTCTTGTTTACTGCGCCATGACAGTTACCTCACCGGATCAGGAGGCCCTTGATGCCTGTGAAAAATATATAAAAGGTATCGCAGGTTCTATTGATCCGGAAAAGATTGCCGGATCAATCTTAACGGCCTATGGAGCTGACAGGACATTTTCATGCCCTATTCTCACCATGTGTGCCCTTGCGGGCAGACTGGGTAAGGAGGGCTGGAAACATGTTAAGGGTCTCCCATTTGAACTGGCTGTCCTGCCCCAGCAGTGGTTCAAATGGCTTAAGCTGCCGGTTGTAAGCTACGCCCTTCCCGCCCTTATCGCAATCGGGCAGGTCGTATTTCATCATCATCCCCCTGTTAACCCGGTTCAAAAGATAGCCCGTAAACTGGCACGTACAAAATCCCTTAAAGTCCTGACAAAAATCCAGCCTGAAAATGGAGGTTTTCTGGAGGCCACTCCTTTGACAAGCTTTGTTCTGATGAGCCTTGCAAACTGCGGACACAGGGAACACATTGTTACAAAAAAAGGGGTTAATTTTTTGCTTCACAGCCAGCGAACAGACGGAAGCTGGCCGATAGATACAAATCTATCAACCTGGGTTTCCACAATGGCTGTACAGGCGTTAAAGAATGATAATATAAGTAAAACTCAGCAAAACCTCATTTTTACATGGCTTATAGGCCAGCAGCACAGGGAGATTCACCCGTATACCGGGGCAGACCCCGGAGGCTGGGCATGGACTGATCTCCCAGGGGGCGTGCCTGATGCGGATGATACTTCAGGAGCCCTTATGGCCATAAAGAATCTTGACCCGGATGGCGAAAAGCCCCTTGATGCGGTTGAGGCGGCCATCCTCTGGCTTATTAATCTGCAGAACCGTGATGGAGGCATACCCACATTCTGCAAAGGCTGGGGTAAATTACCCTTTGATAAAAGCGCTACAGACCTTACCGCCCATGCACTTGCAGCATGTTCCGCATGGATGCCTGATATGAGGCCTGAACTGCAAAATAGTATTAACTCTGCCATGGAAAAGGGTTTCCTGTTTTTACGAAATGCTCAGCGGCCTGATGGTTCATGGGTACCTTTGTGGTTTGGTAACGAAGATGTTCACGATATGAAGAACCCTGTTTATGGGACAGCAAAGGTAATTTCTCATTTAACCCGTATGAAATCCACTGAACTTTCAACCATGAAAGAATCGCTTAAGAGCGGACTTAAATGGCTGATTGAGGCACAAAAAGAAAATGGCACATGGGGAGGAGATAAGAATGCGCCTGCCACAATTGAGGAGACCTCCCTTGCCCTTGATGCCATTGCAGGCTGTGCGGCTCTTCATGGTTTCTTTGATAATTTAGCCGCGCCAGTTCAAAAGGCACTTTTAAAAGGATCAGAAGCATTGCTTGAAATGATTAATAACCATGACAAACTGCCTTCAAGCCCTATAGGCCTTTATTTTGCAAGGCTATGGTATCATGAAAAACTTTATCCCCTTATCTTTTCCTTGTCTGCATTACAAAAAATAAGAGCGGTATTATTGAATAAAGATGCATAAAAACAGAGACATGCCGAATAGGACACAAACGCACGCAGAAAACCTTAGCGTGGCTGCTTTTGTGGATGAGTTTTTGGATTCAACCCCGGCATTACCATTCATCTCTGATTACTCGCGAAGATGCCTGGATATGGGGGATAATATTATGTGTCAACAGAATAATATGTAGAGACAAGGCCCGCCTGAATAACGGCGGGTAAACATGCCTTGTCTCTGCACTCTTTTGGAGGATTGACTATTCTGCCCTGTCAAATGCAAATGAGCTCTTTAAACGTGTAAAGCCGTCGATTATATTCCTGATAAGTTTATAGGTAGAGTAATTTTCATAGGGTATGCACAAGCTGAAAAATTTAGAGCTCTTATTCTTTCTTTCTGTCCATTCCCTTTGAGCAAATTCATGTTTTAATTTTTTTAGCTCACTGTTATAACCTGCGAAAACCTTCTTTCTTGTTTTCACAAGCAGTTTTTCTTTTAGTTCCTTCTGTGCCTTTTCAAGGAGCTGTATCCCGGCATCAACCTCTTTTATCTTAAAATATTCCTGGGCCTCGGTAATAATCGAGTGGACATTAATAACCCTTTCTTCCTTTATCTTGTTAATCATGTTTTCCATTTCAATGGCTGCCTCTTTAAGTATCTTATGGGTCAGTTCAAGCTCTTCATACATCTCTTCCATAAGTTCAGCTGCCCGGTTTGTCTTGCTGCTGGGATATATTCTCTTTTTCTTTGCAAAAGTTATTGCATCTCTGAGTGACTTTCTAATCTCCCTTACCCTTGTTTTAACTGATTCACCTTTTTCAAAATATGAGGTTATACTTTCAAGAAGTGACTGATGAAGGTTGATTAAACCACCTGGAAGACCCGCTTTACTGTACTGAAATAGAAAAAACATATACTTCGCTCCTGTTATTTTAGTATTTTTCTGCTGAACCTGACCATTTGCATTTCTTATACCAGTCTTACAATAATTTTTTTTAGAAAATAATGCACATGGATTTTTAAAGGGCTATTCTAGTTAAAGGTTATTACAATTAAAATGCAAATACTCTTCAATATACTGATTATATTAATTTTATTTAATATTTACTTAATAAACCTGACAACAGACACCACTTGTTTTTTGTAAAAAATAAATTCTTGACACTCTCTAACTACTTCTTTTATCGTATTCTTTTTCATATTTTCCAGTTAATTTGTCTATAAAAATACACCTTATAATTGCACTTTTTATTACATTTAAGAACTATTGACTTTTTAAAAAATTTATATCAGATCAGACTATGTACAATCTCTATATTCAGGAAGGTATTGATATGAAGATTACAGAAATGATTCTTATTATTCTTTTCCTTTTTAATATCTGCAAAACCCAGGCATCTGACTGGCCACAGTACCTTGGACCTGACCGGGATGCAGTATCTGATGAAAAGGGGCTTTTAAGGCAATGGCCCGCAGGGGGGGCAAAGATTTTATGGACAGTTCCACTCGGTGAGGGTTTCGGAGGGCCTGCTGTTAGTAAAGGTAAGGTCTACATATATGACAGGGTTGATGACAGAGAGAATGTTTTACGCTGTTTTGACCTTATTACCGGAAAAGAAGAATGGCAATTCAGCAGTGAGGCAAAATGGTCAGTCAGCTATGACGGTTCAAGGACAGTACCAACAATAGATGGTAGCAGAATTTATGTAAGTGATGCATTCGGCAATTTCCTCTGTGTTGATAAAGACACCCGTAAACCTTTATGGAAAAAGAACTTCTGGACAGATTTCAGTAAAACAGACATCCCCATGTGGGCGATTGCCCAGAACCCCCTTGTTTATAAAAACATGGTGATTATTGCCCCTCAGACAGAGGTGGTCGGCATTGTGGCATATGACAAGATAAATGGAGAGATTATCTGGAAGACACCGGTCCTTCCAGGGAGCCCCGGATATGTCTCACCAAAGGTGGTCAAAATGGATAATGAAGATCATCTGGTGATGATATCAGCCACCAGGCCTGAAGGTGGGGGCACCGGGGCTGTCATGGGGTTTAACCCTGATACAGGCAAGCTTTTATGGTCTTATGATGGCTGGAAATGCAAGACCCCTGTGCCTAATGTAACAGAGACGGGCGATAACAGCCTGTTTATCACAGGAGGGTATCTATCTGGAGGGGCGCTTATACAGTTAAATAAGAAGGAGAATTCATGGGAAGTAAATGAGGTGATGTTTTCAAAGGAGTTCGCTTCCCATGTGCACCCCGCTATATTTTACAAAGGGCATCTTTATAGCCAAGGCACAAATAATCAGGTGAGAAATGGCTTCATGTGTATGGACCTTAAGGGCAACATCAAATGGAAGACAGGGAAAGACCCTAATTTTGACAAGGGCGGATTCATTCTAGCTGATGACATTATTTTAAGCAGTGATGGTGAAAAGATGCTCTATCTTATTGAGCCAACTCCTGATGAATTCAGGGTGCAGGCAAAGGCAGAACTGCTTGACACAAAACAGGCATGGGCGCCTTTGGCATTAAGTGACGGGAAGCTTTTGATCAGGGATCAGAAGCAGATGAAGTGTGTGGTTTTAAAGTAAGGGTTCAAGGGGTCAAGGATTCCAGGGTTCGAGGGTTAGAAAGAGAGGAATGGCTCAAGGCGCAGGGCGAATTGAATGATTCTGGAAATAAGTGTAGGGGCAGGCAGGGGGTTACCCCTACAACATACAGGAAAACATAGCGCATAGGGGGCAAAGAGCATAGGGCAATATCAAAACCAATTTTTTATACTTACTCCATGCGCTATGCTCTATGCGCCATGCCAATTTAAAAATCACTCCGAAATACAGTAAAGAGCCTTCAAACCCCTCAAAAACAATTGATTCCCAACAACAACAGGGCTGGCATCAAAATTGTCATCAAGCTGGTTTCTGGAAACAACATTCAACTCTTCTCCATCCTTTATAACATAACACATTCCATTCCTGCCCAGCACATAAACAAGGCCGTTAACACCAATGGGTGAAGCATACACACCTTTCATTCCATCAAGCTTAACAGCCTCATAAAATATCTTTCCGGTTTTAGCATCTACACAGCTCAGCCTTTCATCATTTCCGCGCAGATAATAGAGCCTGCCATTGTAGAGAAGCGCTGAAGGGACATACGGGGTATTTTTGTTATATGTCCAGACTAATGCGGATGACTCTTTCAGATCCCCGCTTGCCTCATCCAGCCTGATTGTCTGCATTGCAGCGCCCCTGAAACCGCTAATCAGGTGAACAAGTTCACCGTCAGTAACAGGTGATGGGATCACATTTTCGGTCATACCTGATATTACCCAAATGATATCTCCATTTTGCAGGTCATAGGCGGTTGATTTTCCAGTGGCGCTTACAATCAGCTGAAGCTTTCCCTTTACCGGGACAACGATGGGTGTAGACCATGAGGTCTTCTCATCCCTCTTCTTTTTCCATATAACCTCGCCATCTTTCTTATTAAGGACATATATATAGGAATCCTTTTCATGATCCCAGTTTACGATCAGATAATCATTATACAGGGCAGGAGAACTACCTTCCCCGAAAGAGGCCCGGATATTCAGATCTCCAATGTCCTTCTCCCATTTCAGATTACCTTTGAGATCAAAACAGTAAATTCCAAAAGAACCAAATGATGCAACAAGATATTCCCCATCAGTCACACATGATTGTGAGGCCCAGCTACCATCATTATGGGTGCCTTCATGGGGAAACTGCTCGCGTACAACCTTTTGCCAGAGAGTTTTCCCGGTGTTTTTATCAATGGAATAGACCACAAACTGCTGGAGATATTCGGGCAGTTTGGGCTGCATCCAAGATGCCTGCCCCTCCTTAAGTTTTGCAAGGGTTTCTTCAGACGCCTTTTTATCAAGAGGTATGGCAGAGGTCAGGAATATCTGATCTCCCCATACTATCGGAGTGGATAGGCCCTTTCCTGGTAAGGGTATTTTCCATTTGATATTCTTTGTCTCGCTCCAGATTGTAGGAGGGTTACCTTTTACCACCTCGCCGGTAAACAGGGGGCCCCTCCATGTGGGCCAGTTGCTGTTGTAATCCGAGGCGCCTACCTGACCATAAGGCATGCTCAAAATCATGACAAAAACAATTGATACCAGAGCTATCTTAATCTTCATTGTTTAATCTCCTTAAAACATTTACCATCTGTTAACGATATTGTTCCTCAAATATATCCCAATATATATCAGGAATATATATCACATAAAACAAATTTCAAATCAGAGCAGATTTTTTTAATACAGCGGTTCAATCTTTTTTTATAGATTCCCATTGTAGAGTAAAAGCAGCTCTGTTATTGTTACCCATAAAGACCCTGGTAAATACCAATATGATTGATAAAGAAAAACACAATATTATTGAATACAAAATTGCCGGTGACTGGGAAGTCCTGGCAGGTAAAACGGATGATGATAATGATTACCTGAGCCTGAGGCTTACTCACCCCAATGACTACTGGTTTCATGTAAAAGGCATGCCGGGGAGCCATGTAATTTTAAGGGCAAAAGAGAATGAAGAACCGGGAAAGGACATACTGAAGGAGGCAGCCGCCATTGCCGCCTGGCACAGCAAGGCAAAAAATGGCGGAATCACTCCTGTCTCCTGCACAATGGCAAAATATGTCTCAAAGCCAAAGGGTGCAAAGCCGGGTACTGTTACCATCAAAAAGGAGATGGTTATAAAGGTGAGGCCGGGGATTCCAGCGTTACAATGATCACTGATCATTTCTCCTGGAAAAGTTTTTTATATTCCCCATACCCCTCCTTTTCAAGTTCCTCTTTCGGTATAAACCTGAGCGCAGCAGAGTTTATACAATACCTTTGGCCAGTGGGTTTTGGCCCGTCATCAAACAGGTGCCCCAGGTGAGAATCACCCTTTTTGCTCTTCACCTCTGTCCTTGTCATGAAAAAACCTTTATCGATCTTTTCTATGATATTCTCTTTTACAAGGGGCC
>Ga0123334_1006426_pt1 | contig 10880 bp, 5 predicted proteins | sample BiotimSIPDNA_FD_89706 | JGI IMG/M metagenome (GOLD analysis project Ga0123334, IMG submission 89706) | Anaerobic biogas reactor microbial communites from Washington, USA - Biogas_R1 time_0 SIP DNA | ecosystem: Engineered > Bioreactor > Anaerobic > Unclassified | place: Washington, USA | collected... | reverse complement strand
CTTTTCCTCGGGCGTTTTATTTGGCGAGTCACGCTTTTCGACGCTTCTTTTAGAATTGAGACTGACTTACGTAAGCGCATGTTTTTAAAAGCAGAAGTTTTGCCGCGCCAATACTACCACGAAAACAAAGTCGGCGGGGTAATGTCTTGGTTTACCAACGACTTAGAAACTCTCTCTGAATATTTTTCATGGGGTACGTTAATGCTTGTTGATGCAATATTTCTTTCGGTATTTACTGTTTATAAGATGATTAATCTTGACTTGGTCATGTCGATAATTTGTTTAGTGCCTTTACTACTTATTGTGGTTTGGGGAGCATTAGCTGAAAAATTTATCATGAATAAATGGCAGGAAAGACAAAAAGCATATGATTCTTTGTATGATTTTGCTCAAGAAAACTTCACCGGCATTCGCGTAATTAAAGCTTTTGTTAAAGAAGTTAATGAGATTCGCGCTTTTGCCAAAGTTGCAAGGAAAAATGCTGATGTTAATATTTCATTTGTAAAACTATCAGTTTTATTCGATGTGTTTATCGAAGTAGTAATCGCTTTAATTTTTGCGATGGTCGTGTTTTTCGGAGGATGGTTTGCCTTATCGTTTATTAATGGCACGCCGGTCATTCTATTTGGTCACGCCATTGAACTTAAAGCTGATAAGCTGATTGAATTTATCGGTTATTTGGATATTCTTATTTGGCCAATGATTGCGATGGGACAAATCATTACCATGCGGTCAAGAAGTCGCGTTTCATTAAATCGTATTTCAGCATTTTTAGATACGCCGATTGTTGTGCAATCTCCTGCTAATGCCATTAAATTGGAGGCTGTCACTGGGGAAATCGAATATCGCAACTTTAATTTTGCGTTCCCAAACTCCAGTCAAGAAAGCTTAAAAAACATTAATTTAAAAATTAATACTGGGGAATCGGTCGGGATTATTGGCAAAATCGGTAGTGGCAAAACTACATTGGTTAATGTTTTATTAATGATATACAATCTTGAACCAGGTACTTTGTTTGTCGATGGTCATGATATTACAACACTCGATATTCACTCATTAAGAGATCATATCGCTTATGTGCCACAGGACAATTTTTTGTTTTCTGATACCATTCAAAACAACATTAACTTTGGTTTAAGTGATGGCACTTTAGAAAGCGCTAAAGCAGGGGCTGAGTTTGCTGGAGTAGCTGATGATATTAATCATTTTTCTGATGGTTATCAAACAATTACCGGCGAAAGAGGTGTGACACTTTCTGGTGGACAAAAACAAAGAATTTCCATCGCTAGAGCATATGTGAAAAATTCTCCAATTTTAATTTTGGATGATTCTGTGAGCGCGGTTGATAGTAAAACCGAAGAAGCGATTTTGCATAACATAGCTAATGAAAGAAAAGATAAAACCACCTTAGTGGTGGCTAGTCGCGTTTCTACCGTTGCCCATATGGATAAGATTATCGTCTTAAATGATGGACAGTTAGAAGCTTTCGATACACCGAAAAATTTATTAAAAACTTCACCAACTTATCAAAAGATGGTTAAACTACAAGAATTAGAAAGAGAAGTGGAAGGAGGACAATATGACGGAAGATAATGAAAAACTTTTTGGCGACAAAAAGATTCCGATGAACATTATGATTAAGCGTCTGGCGAAACTTATTTTGCCAGAATGGAAGTCATTCCTTTTGGCTTTGATTTTAATTTTTTTCAATGTCCTTGTTGACATCGTTCTCCCTTTAACATTACGCGAAGTGACAAATACCCTAGGTAATATATCTACTCCAGCATGGTTACAAGTTGAGCCGTTAAATTACATCATTATTATTGCGGTTGGTTTCTTTATTCTTTCGGTTGTTGGCCAAACGTTTGTTTATATCGAAAGCATTATTCTACAAAAAACAGGCCAAAGAATTGTTTTTAAACTTCGGATGGAAGTGTTCACTCACATCGAAAATATGTCGCAAAACCAATTCAACACAATGCCGGTTGGTTCGTTGGTGACGCGAGTCGCTAACTATACGACTTCAATGAGTGATCTGTTCACGAATGTCGTTGTTTCTTTACTGCGTAACATCTTAACGATTATCGGTGTCTATAGCATCATGTTTTATTTGTCTTGGAAGCTATCATTAATTTTGTTTGGCTTTGTGATTTTAGTCTTTGTCGCTTCCTTTATTTTCCGCGCCGTCATCACTAAAATTTGGCGCAAAGAAAGACAATATACTTCAGAACTTAACGCATTCTTAAACGAAAATCTTTCTGGGATGAAAATTACGCAAATCTTTAACCAGGAAAAACGCAAAGAGGCCGAATTTACAGTTAAAAACGAACAGTTAAGAGAAACGAAATTTAAAGCGGTCATGGCATTTGCTACTTATCGTCCGTTTATTACTTTCTTATATTATAGTGCGCTCTCAGTGACTTTCTTAGTCGGTGTAGCTTTAGCGTTAGGTGCCGGGGAAATCGTTGCTTTTTACTTATATTTATCAAGATTTTTTAATCCCGTACAAAATATTGCCGATCAACTAAACCAAATCCAAAAAGCTATGACTTCGAGTGAACGGTTATTTAACCTGCTTGACGTTCAACCTGAATCGCTTGATAAACCAAATCCAATTCATGTCGATTCCTTTAATGGCAAAATTGAATTTAGAAACGTTTGGTTTGCTTATAAGGAAGATGAATGGATTTTAAGAGACGTCTCTTTTATTATCGAACCTAAGCAAACGGTTGCTTTTGTCGGTGCGACTGGCGCGGGCAAAACAACAATTCTTTCACTCATTGTCAGAAATTACGAAATCCAAAAAGGACAAATTCTCATTGACAATATTGATATTGCTGACATTGAAGTGAAATCATTAAGAAAAGCCGTTGGGCAAATGCTTCAAGATGTTTTCTTATTCACCGGTACAATTAGAAGTAACATCACTCTTCACGATGATACTTATACTGATGAACAAATTAAAGAAGTGTGCACTTATGTCAATGCTGATAAGTTCATCGATAAATTACCGAAAGGTTTAGATGAGGAAGTCATTGAAAGAGGGGAAAACTTCTCGCAAGGTCAAAGACAACTCCTTTCCTTTGCGCGCACCGTTTTACACAAACCGCAAATTCTCATCTTAGATGAGGCAACGGCTAATATTGATACAGAAACAGAAAAACTCATTCAAGATTCTTTAGAAAAAATCAAAAATATCGGCACTATGCTCGTCGTGGCGCACCGACTTTCAACCATCCAAAACGCCGACCAAATCATCGTTTTACAAAATGGACAAGTCATTGAGCAGGGAACACATCAAGCTTTACTAAAGAAAAAAGGTTACTACCACAAACTATTCCTTCTCCAATTCACCGATAAATATTAGGTTGATTAATAGCGATTTTTCTTTATTTTCTTTGGAAAAAGAAAGAAATGTTTTAAAATATGTTTTATGGAGAATAAAAAAATACCGATCAACGGTGGCTACCCATTACACACATTCCAAGAAGTCGAAGACATCTACATGCTTTATATTTCTTCAAGTGAAGATCGAGCAAGAATTTTAGATGCCTACAACTTTATTGTGGACAAACATAAGGAACAATTCCGTAAGTCGGGTGAACCATATCATCACCATCTTATTGAAGTAGCTTACATTTTAGCCTCATTACAGTGCGGCCCTAATACAATCATTTCTGGCTTATTACACGATGTTGTCGAAGATACCGATGTCACAGTTGAAGAAATCAAAAAACGCTGGGGCGAAGAAGTGAGTAAAATTGTCGATTCTTTAACAAAGATTCAACGTTTAAAGCTTTCAAAAATTACTAGCGAGGAATTCGAAGCAGAAGATCACCGTAAAATATTTTTAGGTATGGCTCGTGATATCCGCGTCATTTTGATTAAGTTAGCTGATCGGTTGCACAATTTAAGAACCTTAGGTGCGCTTTCGCCAGAAAGACAATATGCCATCGCAAAAGAAACACTCGAGGTATTTGTCCCAATTGCTGAAAGACTCGGTTTAAATATCATTAAAAGCGAAATGGAAGACATTTCTCTTTCCTATCTTGAACCAGAAAAATATCAAGATATCAAACGTCTCTTAAATAAGAAAACTAAAATATTACAAAAAAATCTCGATAACATTAAAAAAAGAATCGCTGATACCTTGTTTCAAAAAGAAATCCCTTTCGAAATATCTTCGCGTATTAAGTCCATTTATTCGATTTATCGAAAGATGTACATTAAAGACCGCCAATTTGAAGAAATCTATGATATTCTAGCGCTTCGTATTCTTACCGAGACAGAAATTCAATGTTATGAAATCTTAGGTATTATTCATCAAATGTATAAACCGGTTCCAGGCAGATTTAAAGACTACATTGCCATGCCAAAACCAAACATGTATCAATCGTTACATACGATTATTGTCGGTGGCGATGGTAACTTTTATGAAGTGCAAATTAGAACTCAGGAGATGGATAGTATCGCCGAAACTGGTATCGCTGCGCACTGGGCATATAAAGAGGGCGGTTACAATTCGCAAGCCGAACAAAAAGAAATCGAAAACAAATTGCACTGGTTTAGAGACTTTGTCTCTTTGTCAAACGATAGTGAAGATGATAACGCTTCCGCCTATATGGATGCGCTTAATCGCGACATTTTCGAGTCGCATATTTATGTTTTCACCCCTAAGGGCAAAGTGATCGAACTACCGAGTAACTCCACACCAGTAGACTTTGCCTATCGCATTCACACTAAAGTTGGCGATCAATGTGTCGGCGCTTTGGTAAACGGCATGATGGTACCACTAAATACTGTCTTAAAAACTGGTGACATGGTGGAAATAAAAACTTCGAACAAGTCACGTGGCCCAAGCGAAGGTTGGCTCAACTTCGTCGTCAGTGGCATTGCTAAATCATCAATTAGAAAATTCATCACTCGTAAAAATGCCGACTTATTAAGGGATGAGAAAATCGCTCGCGGTAAACAAAGTTGTATCGACGCTTTCAAAGAAAGAGGTATCGATGAAGCCGAGATGATGAAAATGTTTAATAATAACGATAAATTTTTAGAGTTTTTCGGTGTCGATAATTTAGATGAATTATTCATCGGTGTTTCCGGAAGAAAACCGACCGCTAACGCAATTATTGAATTTTTCAAAATTAAAAGAACTTTCGATTATACGAATTATACTAAGCGTCGCGACTCCAAATTTGATACGAACCCAGTATACTGTAAAGGGGCTTCTGGTGGCATCGCGATCACATTGGCCAATTGTTGTACACCAATTCCAGGCGACGATATTATCGGTTATATCACTAGAGGTAAAGGCATTACCGTTCACCGCATTAATTGCCCGAATATCGTTAATGAAAAAGAAAGAGTAATTGAAGTTTTCTGGAGAGACGATATCGAATTCGCCACATATCCAGTCGATATCATTATCGAAGCGAGTGACAGAAATAACTTGCTCATGGAAATTATGACTATTTTTAATAACGCAAAGTTAAGCGTTAATAACTTACACGCCAAAAGCAATCCCCAAAACTTATCAGCGACCATCAGCGCAACTATCATGGTATCAGATGCCAAACGTTTACATGATATTTTTATCTTGTTAAAAGGTATCACCGGTGTTTATCGCGTTGGACGAGTTATCCATTAAGGAGGAAAAGGACATGCAAATTAACAATGTTAAAGGCACTCACGATATCATCGGAGAAGAAGCTAATGGCTTCGCCTATATCGAAAACTTATTAAAGCAAATTAGCGAACTGTTTGCTTATAACGAAGTTAGACCGCCCGTCATCGAACATAGCGAACTTTTCGTGCGCTCGGTTGGCGAAGCAAGTGACGTCGTTAGAAAAGAAATGTATACCTTTAACGATAAAGCCAATCGTTCTATTACATTGCGTCCAGAATTTACTGCTGGCATTATTCGACTTTTAGTCCAAAACAAAACATTGCTCACTAATGAACTGCCTTATAAAGCTTATTATTGCGGTCCAGTTTTTCGCTATGAAAGACCTCAATTAGGTAGATATCGGCAATTCAACCAATTTGGAGTTGAAGCAGTCGGCTTTGATTCGCCTGAAATCGATGTGGAAGTTATCGCTCTAGCATATACGATGTTGCAATCGCTTAATTTAGAAAAAGTGGTGCTTAAAATTAACACTCTAGGCGATGAACAATCGCGCACTGCATATAAAGAAGCGCTAAAAAAATACTTCGAACCTTATTTAAGCGATATGTGTGACGACTGTCAGTCGCGCTATGACTTAAATCCACTTAGAATCTTGGATTGTAAAGTCCCAACTGATCGCGATTTAGTAAAAGATGCTCCAAGAATGAAAGATTTCTTATCCGAAAAAGCACAGTCAAGATTTGAATATGTCCTGGCATTACTCGATTCCTTAGAAATTCCATATCAAGTCGACGACACCTTAGTTAGAGGTCTAGATTATTATTCTGAAACCGTCTTCGAGTTCCATTATATTTCTAAAGGTGGCAATAATTATGGAGCAATTGGGGCTGGAGGCCACTATGACAAACTCGTTAAAGAGTTAGACGGACCAGACGTCGCTGGGGTAGGTTTCTCTTTTGGAATAGAAAGATTGTTCTCTGTCTTAAAAGATGATGACTTACTGAGATACATCCTCAATGATTATTTAGATTATTATGTAATGCCACTTGGCTTAGCGGCAAGAGAAATGGCATTAACTGTTGCTACCGAACTCCGTTTAGCCGGTTTCCGTACCGATTTATGCTTCGAAGAAGCTAAACTAAATAGTATGTTCAAGCGCGCAGAAAGAAAAATGGCGAAATTTGCCGTCATTATCGGCGAAGATGAAATTAATCGCCGTGAAGTCATTATTAAAAACTTAGAAACTAAACAACAAAAAACCGTTGCCCTTGATAAACTTGTCGAAACAATCAATAGTGATCTTGGCGAGTATTGTGAAGATTGTAGCTGTGAATAGAAAGAAGGTCATACATTATGGAAAGAAGTCATTATAACTCCGAACTTAGCTTAGCTAACCTTAACCAAAAAGTCACTTTACTCGGCTGGGTAAGCAAAAGAAGAAATCTCGGTTCTTTACTTTTTATTGATCTTCGCGATCGTTCTGGCATTGTTCAAGTCGTGGTTAATGATGGCGTAGAAATCCCTGATGTAAGAAATGAATATGTCATTCAAGTTAAAGGCGTAGTAGCCGCTAGAGGTGTTGCTAACCCAAAACTTAAAACTGGTGAAATCGAAGTAGTGGCAGAGCAAATTATTTTACTTAATTCTGCTAAAACCACGCCATTAATAATCGCTGATGAAACCGACGCTTTAGAAGAAACACGTTTGAAATATCGTTATCTAGATTTACGTCGCCCAGTGATGCAAAAGTATTTCGACATTCGCGATACTATAAAAATGACTGTGCATAGTTTTATGCACCAAAATCACTTCATCGAAATAGAAACACCTATGCTTTGTGCTTCTTCTCCTGAAGGTGCAAAGGAATATTTAGTTCCATCACGCGTTCATCCAGGCAGTTTTTATGCACTTCCTCAAAGTCCGCAAATGTTTAAGCAACTTCTAATGGTTGCTGGCTTTGAAAGATACTATCAAATTGCCAGATGTTTTAGAGATGAAGATCTTAGAGCAGACCGTCAACCAGATTTTACGCAAATCGATATTGAAACTTCATTCCTTGATCAAAATCAATTCTTATCATTGATGGAAAACCTCGTTCAACAAATTTTCAAAAATACTATTAATTACGATGTGCCTTTACCACTTCGCCAAATGACATACCACGAAGCGATGGAAAGATTTGGCAGTGATAAACCAGATACAAGATTCGGTTTAGAGTTAAATAACCTAAAAGCAGTTTTCGCTAGTAGTGGATTTGCCGCTTTTGCTGCTGCCGAAGCGATTAGAGCAATCGTCGTTCCAGGTGTTGCGGATATTACTACTCGTAAAGTAATTGATGAATTAAATCTCGAAGCCAAGAAATTCGGTTTAGGCGGTTTAACAGTCATTAAAAAGGAAAACGGTGTGCTAACTGGTTCAATCATAAAAATGCTCTCAGAAGCGGAAATTAAGGGTCTAGAAGACGTTTTAACTGTCAATAATAATGATATTATTATCTTAGCAGCAGGCGCGGATAATCGCGTCACTCCTTTGCTCGGTGCCATTAGAATCAAGTATGGCCGTCAATTAGGACTTGTCAAAGAAGGGACATATGATTTATTATGGGTTATCGATTTCCCAATGTTCGAAAGGGATGTGGAAACTGGCGAGATACATGCTTCTCACCACCCATTCACAAGACCTAGAGACGAGGATCTTCCATATTTAGACACCGATCCAACGAAAGTTTTAAGCTATGCTTATGACATTGTCATCAACGGTTATGAAGCCGGTGGTGGGACAATGCGTATTTATAACCAGGATGTCCAAAGAAAGATTTTTGAAATTTTAGGTTTGTCACCAGAAGACATCAATAAAAAATTTGGTTACTTCGTCGATGCCTTACAATATGGCACTCCGCCACACGCTGGTATGGCGTTTGGGTTGGACCGTTTAGCGATGATTTTGGGTGGTACAGATAATATTCGTGATGTCATTGCCTTCCCGAAAAACTTAGCTGCCGTCGATCCGATGACTAATGCGCCAACTCCAGTGACTGACAAGCAGTTAGAAGAACTCGGAATAAAAATTGTTGAGTAGATTTATAACTTTTTATATAAATTCCAATTATATACTAATTATTTACTAATGAAAGAGGTAAGGAAATATGAACAAACAAGATCAACTAGCCATAGCAACCATTCGTTCGCTATGTATCGATGCGACTAATAAAGCTAACTCTGGTCACCCAGGTATGCCTTTAGGAAGCGCTCCTGCCATCTATACGCTTTTTACAAAGCATTTGGTGGTTAACCCAAAAGAAAGTAAATGGTTCAACCGCGACCGTTTCGTTATGTCTGCTGGACACGCTTCCGCACTCATTTACTCAATGCTCCATCTTTCTGGTTACAAAGTGACTTTAGATGATTTAAAGTCTTTTAGACAAATTGATTCTGTCACTCCAGGTCACCCAGAATTCGGTTTAACCGATGGAATTGACGCAACATCTGGTCCTTTAGGACAAGGTTTGGCTCAAGCAGTCGGCATGGCCATGGCGGAAAGAATGGTTAATAAGCTCTATACTTTCGGCGACGATGTGTGCAATCACTATACATATGTATTGTGTGGCGACGGCTGTTTGCATGAGGGCGTATCACAAGAAGCTATTTCATTAGCTGGACACCAAAAACTTAATAAATTAATTGTTTTATATGATGCCAACCAAGTTACACTTGATGGCGCTTTAGATTTATCTTTCTCAGAAGATGTTATGGGACGTTTTGCTGCCTGTGGATGGAATGTCCTCGAAGTTAAAGACGGCAATGATATCGATGCCATCGATGCTGCAATTAGCAAAGCTAAAGCTAGTAAAGATAAACCAACGATGATTAAAATCAACACCATCATCGGTTTTGGTAGTGCTAAGCAAGGCACAAGCAAGGTGCACGGTAACCCCTTAGGCATGGAAGATGGTAAGAAAGCAAAACTAAGTTATGGTTTTGATCACGAAGATTTCTTTGTTCCTAACGAAATCTATGATTTATTCAATGCCACTTTAGGTGCGCGTGGTCAAAAAGCATATGGCAACTATCAAAAAACTTTAGTTTCCTTAAAAGAAAACAAGAAAACTCGCGATGAAGTCGAGCGTTTTATTTCCTTGACTGGACTTGATATAGATAAATACCTCCCTGGCGTTTATCCTGACTTTATCGAAGGGTCAACTAAATCAACCCGCGTCGCTAGCGGCGAAGCACTAAATTTCTTAATGCTTTCAATGCCTAATTTGTTCGGTGGTTCTGCCGACGTTGCTGCTTCCGTGATGACTAAGTTAAATAATGGTGAAAATTTCGACGCCAATAATCGTGGTGGACATAATATCAACTGGGGCATTCGTGAATTCGGAATGGCGTGCGCTCAAAACGGCATGTTATTACATGGCGGCGTGCGCAGTTATATCGGCGCATTCTTCGTTTTTACCGATTATATGAAGCCAGCAGTTAGATTGGCCGCTTTAAGTCACTTGCCAGCTATTTATTTACTTTCTCACGATAGCATCGCAGTTGGCGAAGATGGTCCAACCCATCAACCTATTGAACAATTGGCGATGTTGCGTTCAATTCCAAATATGGATGTCATTCGTCCAGCTGATGAAAAAGAAACTTATGGGGCTTGGTTTGTCGCTTTACAAAGTAAAACTCGCCCAACCGCTTTAATTTTATCTAGACAAAACTTACCATTACTTAAAGGATCAGACGGCGAAAAGGTTAAACTTGGCGCTTATGTAGTATCTCCTGAAACCAATGAAGCGAAGTTTGTTTTAATTGCCACTGGAAGCGAAGTTTCTTTGGCTATTGCAGCTCAAAAATTACTTTTAGAAAAAGGAATTGATGTTCGTGTTGTTTCAATGCCGTGCTGGTCTTATTTTGAAAAGCAAGACGTGCAATATAAGAATAGTGTTATTTCCTTGCCAAAAGAAAAATGCGTTTCAATCGAAATGCTTTCAACATTCGGTTGGGAAAGATATGCAGCTCACAATATCGGTTTAGATCATTTTGGCGCTAGTGCACCGACTAAAGATGTGCTTAAAAAATTCGATTTTACTCCAGAACGTATCGCTAATGAAATTGAAAAATTAGCCTAACAAAACTCACAAAATGTAAGTGGACGAAAAGTCCACTTTTTTGTTTTCATTGTTAATTGAATAATTAATTGCAACTTCCTCAAAATCCTAGTCTCGCGTGCACGCATTATGTGAATCGTGGGGCTTTTTCTT
>Ga0123334_1006424_pt1 | contig 10881 bp, 4 predicted proteins | sample BiotimSIPDNA_FD_89706 | JGI IMG/M metagenome (GOLD analysis project Ga0123334, IMG submission 89706) | Anaerobic biogas reactor microbial communites from Washington, USA - Biogas_R1 time_0 SIP DNA | ecosystem: Engineered > Bioreactor > Anaerobic > Unclassified | place: Washington, USA | collected... | reverse complement strand
TGGAACACGTTGGCGCCAATGGAGATGGCGTCATGGGCCATGGGCGTGAAACCCTTGGCTGCGGAAAGGTGACAGCCGATGAGGAAGGACATGGGGATGCTTGGGGTTCGGGGTGAATATGCGTGTGCGGGGTTCTGGTCGCTACTGGATTGGACCGGCACCTGGCCAGTCCATGCATAACATAGCCCGTTGCCGAAAAGATTTCATCCAGCTGGTCAAGGCTATTTTTGGATTTAGACCATTGCTCTTGCTTCAAGTTGTGATTTGGTAAGAAAAAAGTCTGTCAGCAGTTGCGGAATTATTGTTTAACGGTATTTTTAGTTCAGGGGATGTTTTGAGGGGTGGAGTATGACACCAGGAACGCACCATCAAAAGGAACCGTACCATGTTGACTAGCGCTAAGGTAAAAAGCCACGCTCTCCATTCGGGCGCCGACCTGGTGGGCATTGCCTCGCCAGACCGGTTTGCCGAATTGCCGGCTCGTTTCAATCCGCTGTCGGCCTTTCCTGAGGCCAAATCCGTGGTGGTGCTGGGCTTCCGGCTGTTCCGCGGCTTGTACCGCGGCATCCAGGCCGGTACCTTCTATACGATGTTCAGCATGATGGGCTATGCTGGCAACAAGTGGGTCTTCCAACCCGTGACCCTGTGGAAATTCTGCAACCTGTTCGAGGATGCAGGCTACGAAGCGTCCCCAATTCCAGACAATTTCCCCTGGAGCAACATTGACGGCGTTGACGCGGACGAGATGGGGCAGGGCTTCATTGACGCCAACCCGGCCTTTTACGGCAAGGACAGCTCCAACTACAGCCGCCCAGTGGCGGACGACCGCCCAGCGCCTGACATTTATTTCCAGATGCGACTGGCAGCGTATTGCGCCGGCCTGGGCGAAATCGGCGACAGCGGCGTGTTCCTGACGCCAGAGTACGGCCCGCGCCAGATGTTCGCGGTGGTGCTGACCGACGCCGAACTCGACCCAGACCCGATTTTCCCCGGCGGCTTGTGCGACCACTGCGGCAAGTGCATTGAGCAATGCCCGGGCTGCGCGATTTCCCCGACTGAGAAGACGACGGTGCGAATCGCTGGCCGCGAGCTGAGCTGGAACGCGCTGGATTTTGAGAAATGCAGCGTGGCCTTCCACGGCGGCGGTGAGAAAGCCTGCAACCCGTTCATGGTTTCACCGCAGGATGAGGAGGGCTTCAACCAGCAGCCCTACACGGCGGCGCGAGCGTACAAGCTGGGGCCAGTGCTGTGGACCGGAAGAGCTATCGGCGGCATGCGCGGGTGTCATATCGCCTGCATGGCGCACCTGGAAGAACGCGGAGTGTTGAAAAATAAATTCAAAAGACACTTTGGAGACTGCTCATGCTAAGCGCGAAAATTCTCAAGCAGCGCGCCTTGGAGGCCGGCGCTGACATCGTGGCGGTCGGTCCGGTGAGCCGTTACGAAGGTGCTCCCAAGCAGCTTGACGCCCGGTGGGCGCTGCCGGGCTGCAAGTCTATAATTGCCTTGGGCTTCCGTCACCTGCGGGGTGTTTTCCGCGGGATTGAAGAGGGGACGTTCTACACGAATTATTCCGGGGTGGGCTACGCCAGCATTAACTGCATTCGGCAGCCTCTGGTTCTGCGAGAATTGTGCCGCTGGATTGAGGACGAGGGCTATGACGCCATGCCGATTCCGAATCATTTCGCCTGGGGCGCGACGAACATGAGCGGCCAGGTTCCGGGTGCGGAAACCAAGCCGAGCGAGACCCTCAGCCGTCCGCTCAAGGAAGGCAACCCCTATCCCAACCTGTCGATTCACGTGCGCTTGGGCGCCGTGATTGCTGGCTTAGGCGAAATCGGCTGGAGCAAGATGTTCCTGTCCAAGGAGTTCGGCCCTCGCCAGCGCCTGGCGCTGCTGCTGACTGATGCCGAATTCGAGTATGACCCGGTCGTCAAGCCAGGCACGATTTGCGACCGTTGCAAGCAGTGTGTCAAAGCCTGCACCGGCGGCGCCATCCCGGCGAAGAACGAGGACTGCGTGCGCGTCGTCATCGACGGAAACGTGATCGAATGGGCGAACATCGATTATACGAAATGCAGCCGGTATTTTTGCGGCGCTTCGCCTGAGCACAATCCCTTCTGCGTCACTGAGGCTGATCGGGAGGGCTTTGCGGCGCCGGTCGGGAAATCCCAGGAGTACAAGCTGCCGCCCCAGTATTTTTATGCTCGTGCCTTGGAAGGCGCAGCAGGCTGTGTCCGCGCCTGCATGATGCACCTGGAGAAAACTGGCCGCATCACCAATACCTTTGAAAATCCGTTCCGTCGGAAGCCAGCCTGGAAAATGGCGACTAACAGCGGCGACGGGGAGTAGAACCCAGCCGAAAAGCGTAGCTGGATTTTGCGCGGGGGAGGAAAGGGCTGCGAACCTTTTCCTCCCCCACGTGTTTCCTGTCTATCCTTCTTTGCCCCAGCTTGTCGCTGTTGTCGCTGCTTGGCTTTTGCCCGTTTTCAGGCCAGGATAGTTTCTCCGAGTCGGGCGGTTTGCCGCAGGGTGTCAGCCAGCTTGGCGCGTGCAGCCTGGTGGTTCGGCGCCATGTCTGTCAATGGCGTGTCATAGAATCGGTCAATAACGGCCTGGCGGGCGGTTTTCAGCCTGTCAGGCGGATTGATCCAGAGGCTGCGGTTGTTCTCGTTCAGGCGTTCTTCAATCCATTCTTCGACCAGTTGGTATTCTGGCAGATACACATTGAAGAGCATTTCGGTGATGGCGGTCCGGCAGTACCCATTTTCAGCATTGCCTTTGAGCGTTTTTTCGAAGTCCGGGTAGCATTCGTGCTTAGCTTGCAGGTCCAGCAGAGAGGCGTGCAAGGAGAATTCCGGGCTGGCGGCCAGGATATTGCCGAAGCAGTTCATCAGCTTGCGTATAGTGGTGGTCGCGAAGCGCACTTCTTCCTGGTTGTTGTGGCCGTGATGCCAGGCGTCCAGATCGCCGATCAGCCGCGTGTAGGCGAAGAGCAGTATGCGGCCAGCGGCGGTGCGGGCCAGATCAATCACGTCGCGGATGAGCAGCGGCGATTCCTGCTCCAGGCGGATGTCGGCCAGACGGCGGAGGAGCGCTGGCGCGGCTGGGATGAGGCTAGCCAGACGCTCGCGGTAGAAGGCCGCGCGCTGCAAGTTGACGGCGGACAGCTGGGTCAGGTACTGGAAGGGCATGGCGTAGAAGTCGTGGTGCAGGCGCTGGAAGGGCAGCAGGCGGGGGGCGTTCCAGTGCCGCACCTTGATCAGCGGCAACATGTCGGTCCAGATGCTGGTCATGGCTGCGGCTTGCGGCCCCTGGTAGCGCTGACGGCAGAAGGTCTTGATGAATGTTTCGATATGGACGTTTTCAGGACTGGGATTCCAGGCGTTGGCAGCGAGGAATTCCAGCATGAGAGTGTCGGAATGGGAACATTCGGGCCAGAGGACCATGCCTTTGCATAATGGGTCGCGGGCGGCGATGGGCAGGCGGCGGGCAATGGCGTCGTAGTTGCCGCGGATGTCGTTTTCGTCTTCAAAGGCGTGGAAGATGCCGTAAATCCAGGGGAAGTTCCCGACCAGGTCCCAATTCTGGAAGGTGCGCAATTCGTCATCAGTGTCTGAGGTATAGTCGAAGATGAGGGTATTGGCCGGGTCGAGTTCAGCCACCAGCGAGCGCACTTCTTCGGGTGTCCAGTACATGCAGAAGTCCCATGAGCCGATGAGGAGCGGGGCATGGGGGTATTTTTGCCGGAGTCGACTGATGATGCGGCGGTAGGTGTAGAGCTTCATCTGGTGATTGGCTTCGCGGTCGTCGTAGCAGCGCCGTTCGGCCAGGCCGATGGTGTGGAACAGGTCAGGGGCACCGTATTCGCGGATGTGCGTTTCGGTCAGATGGAAGTAGTCGTCGAGAAACTTGTCTTGGCGGATGTCCCAGACCAGGCCAGTCGGGTCGCCGTAGCCGGAAGTCGCCTGGGGCATGAAGTCTGGCTTGACCTTTTCCAGGTACTGGTGCGGCGTACGGCTGTACCAGTGGGTCATGGTGCCGAGGTCTTCGGGATGGAGCAGGTCGCGTTCGCGGGCGTAGGCGAGCAGTTCACGGCGCAGCCGGCCGCGGCGCTGCAAAGACCAGAACAGGTTGCGGTCGTCATACGAGCGCGGAGTGGACTCGGGCACAATGCCTTCCTCCGGATAGGAGACGATGTCTGGGAACGCTTTTTGGAAGAGGTCATCCAGGCCGATGCGCAGCATGAACAGGTTGAAGCGCTTTTTGAGCATCCAGTCGATTTCGCGCTTCCATTCCTGGAGGTTCCAGTGTTCGGCCTGGAAGCGGGTCAGGCTGCGGTGGGCGAAGTAACGCAGGCCGCGGTATTCGAAGCGTGGGCTTTCCGTGACTTGGAGGCCGGTCAGGTCAATGGAGTCCTGGCGCGGGATGATGTCGCCATCCCAGAAATAGCGGCAGTCAGCGCGCAGTTCGAAGAAGTGGTAGACGGCGTAGAGCAGGGCGCGGGGACGGCCAGCGGCGAGGAAGAGCAATTCCCGGCCGTCCGAGTCAGTGGCTGAGGCGATTTGGTAGTCGTCCGTACCGGTGCGGAGATTGAATTGGGGGATGACTTTAGCCACGATTTTGGCATGAGTGAAGGCATTGACTGCGTCGCTGCCGAGGACAATCAGGGTGCCGTCTTCAGGCGGGGTGAGCATAATTGCGAGGTTTTCGCCAGTGACTTGGCACCAGAGGTCGCAGAACGTCTCGGCTGCCAGGCGGCATGCAGGCTGTTGGTCGGGAATGAGGATGGCTGTCATCGCGTGCTCCTGTATAGTGGGAATATGGAAAATAGAGGATGGAATGGGGATAAGAACCTCGTGTACTGTAACTGTGTTTTTACCGTTTTCATCTTGCCGCAGCAAAATCAAGTCAGGTAAAAAGGCTATTGTCAGCGGCTGGGCAAGTAAGTGATTACTGATTGATATTTGGAGTCCCGGCAAGCTGCGGAGCTCGGCGCCAGGGTGAGACACTTTAGTGGACAATGGACAATGGACTTTAGTGGACTTTAATGGACGTTAGTAGACGATGGACTGTGGACGTTAGTGGACAATAGTGGAGAGTGGACGTGGACGCCAGTGGACGTCAGTGGACAATAGGATTGGCGGACATAGACCCCTCGCCCCTGAAGAATTATGAATTATGAATTATGAATTATGAAATGCGCCTCAGCATTCAGCATTCAGCATTCAGCATTCAGCATTCTGCATTCTGCATTCTGCCCCTCGCCGCTTTCCTGATGATGACAATCGACCACATCATTGTCTTTCCTTAATACAATACCACCTACTGTTTATCTGTCTTTTTTGTTTTTGATTATTTTTTTATGAAAAACGATTTAAAAACAGGAAAAACAAGGCTTGTTTTAAAAACCAGCCAAAGAAATATTATGAAAACTAACGATTTGTTAGTCGTGCATTGATTTTTTTCGGTATTGTCGCCAATTATAGTTTTTGGCATTCGTTTTTTGCGACAGAGAGCGTGCTGTTGCGCTTGGTTTGTGTCATTCAGAAGTATCATTGAGGAGGAGAGGGCATGAAGAAGTTGTGGTTTGCCTTGGGAGGATTGACGGTTTTATGTGTGGTCTCATTATCAGTGAATGTGTTTCTGTTGCTGCGGGAGGAACGTCACGCCCAGCAGGTTTCGACTTTGCCGTCGCCGCCGGTGTCGCAAAACGCGCCTGAGGCGGGGGAGCAGGCCGCTCCTAAGCCGACAGCGTCAGACCAGCTCGTGGCTGCAGTGGCGGCTGCATTGGGGATAGGAGGAGAACCGCCCAAAGCCTCGACTGCGGCGTCTGGCGACGCGGAGAACGTCATAGACAAGCCGCTGTTTGTGCGAGAAATCTATTATTCCTATCAGGAGCTCAAAGTCTGTTTCGCTACTAACGGCACTGTGGATACTTCTATGACTGGCAAGGTCAAGCTGTCGCCGCCGGTTTCCGATCTCACATTTGAGAGCAGAGGCTACATTTGGGTGTTGGATGGGATATTTGAGCCGGAGACTACCTATCAGCTGACGATTCCGGCCGGGGTCAGAAGCTCGACTGGGGAAGCCGTCCAGGAAGACTTAGTCTACAACGTCAAGATTCCGCCGCTGTCACCGGATGTGCGCTTTTTGACCGAGGGGCCATATTATCCAGCAGTTCGCGTGGATGGGCAGCCCGAACGGGTGAGTCTGCCGCTTGGCGTCACTAACATGAGGCGGGTGAGCTTGTCGTTGTACCGGGTCTATACCAATAATCTCGCCTTGCGGGACACGCTGTCCTCCTATCGGTGGGAAAAGTACCAGCGGTTGGTGAAGACGATCACAGTGCCGATCAACAGCACCAGCAAACGCGAGCAGCAGATTGACGCTGACCTTTCCGAACTGTTGTCAGGGGCAGAGTATGGCATCTATAGGATCACGGTTGGCAACCCTTCCGACGACTACAGCGACGATAGTATAGAAATGGTCCTGAGCGACCTTGGGTTGACGGCGGCTATGGACTGCCCAGGTCGTCGCTGCCAAGTATTGGTGCGCAGCTTGACGACCGGGACGCCGGTGGCAGACGCTGATGTGCAGGTGATCAGCACGAAAAACCAGCCGGTCGCCCAAGGCCGAACCGATGCGGCCGGACTGGCGCAACTGGAGTTTTTGCCATCCTTTGACGATGAAACTGATTCGCCCACGATCATCGTGGTGCAAGCCGGCGCGGATGCGTCCTACCTGCAGCTGAACAGCGACAACCAGCATAACTTGTCGGTCTTCGCAAACAGCGGCCGGCGTCGCACCGAAGGCCCGGAGGCGTTTGTCTACACGGAGCGCGGTGTTTGCCGTCCTGGTGAGACGATGACGGTTTCGCTGTATGTCCGGGAACGGTCTGGGGCTTCGACGACAGCGGTGTCTGCCCCTTGCCAGGTGACGGTAAGCGATCCGCAGGGGCAGGTGTTCGTCACTGAGCGGATGACTACTGATGCGTTCGGTTTTGCCACGGTGCCGATACCGATTCCCGCCAATGCTCGGACCGGCGCATACACGGTCAAATGCGGAGTGGACGACCAGACCACGTGGGGGGAGGCGATGTTTATCGTTGCCACCTATGTTCCAGACCGGTTCAAGGTCAGGCTGAAGACAGCGCAGACAGTGGTTGTTCCCGAGGACGCTCTGACCTGCCAAGTGTCGGCGCGGTATTATTTTGGCCAGGACATGACTCAGGGCGAGTGCGATTTTCGGGTTTCGGCGAGCCTGGCCCAGCCGCCAGCGCATTGGGACGGGTTCCAGGTCGGCGATCCGGCGGTGTTTGTCTCTGGCCGCTCGCATGAGGGGCGCGGCATCCGCCTGAATGGTTCGAGGGTGCTGGTTTATCCCGGCTTTGATGCGGCAGGCGGCCGGTCGTATTCGCCGGTGCAGTTGCTGATGGAAGCCACGGTCCGCGACTCTGGAGGACGCGGAGTGACCGAGCGGGTGACGGCGTGGTGCAACCCAACGCCTTTTTACCTGGGCATTCGCCAAAGCACTGATAAGGCTGCGAATAGCGACGACGGTGTGCGCTTGCAATTCCGCCGCCTGGCCTGGAGGGCGGAGGACGCCATTCCAACGACGCCGGTGATGGTGAATCTGAAATTGTACCGTGTTCAGTGGGATTTCGTGCGCAAGGTTGACCGGGATGGCGACATCGGATACGTCTGGGAGGATGTACGCACGGCAGTGCCGGGACCCGAGAAGCTGGAACTGGCCGGGATGGAAGCCGAACTGGTGCTGCCGAGGCTGGCAAGCGGCCGTTATGAGCTGATCGCAGAGACAGAGCAGGGCATACGCACACGCATGGCATTTTGGCATTGGTGGGGCGAGGGCGGCAGCCGCAGCTCGAATCCAAGCGTCTTGTCATTTGTGACCGACCGGCCGCGCTACGCCCCCGGAGAGACCGCCGAAGTCACGGTGATGTCGTCTGGGGAGGGCTATCTCTATGTGGCTGCCGGCGAACAGCGGCTCACGGATGGCTTCACACAGGTAGTGACGCCTGGCGCCAATCGCTTCAAGGTGGCCATTCCGGCGCAGACCTCCAGCGAGGATTATTATGTCGGGGTGACGCTAGTCTGCCCCGGGCGCTCGGCAACGCGGAGCTTTGGTCTGCTGCGACTGGCGGTTGACCAGAGCGCCAACCGCCTGGGCATCGAACTGACGGCGCCAGCCAAGGCGACGCCAAAGGAGGAAGTCGCTATCAGTGTCAAACTGACCGGCGCCGACGGCAAGCCGTGCAGCGGCCAGGTGCAGGTGTTCGCGGTTGACGAAGGCATCCTGGCGCTGACTAACTATCAGACGCCAGACATCTTTGCGTTTTTCCATGGCCGCCATTTCTGCCCCTTTAAATTCTATGATATCTATTCCGCGCTGTTTCCCGATGTCCGCATTGGCGCAAATGGCAAGATCGGCGGTGACGGCGTCGACAACCAGAAGATGGCGAAGCTTCTGGGCGACATCAAGGCGGCAAAGTCGGCGGTGTGGATTGGGCCAGCTTTGGCTGTGCCTGCCTCAGGCGAAGCCAGTGTGCAGGTGCGGCTGCCGGACCATGTCGGCGCGCTGCGGGTGATGGCGGTCGGCGTGTCGAAGGAGACCGTCGGCTCAGCGGCGCGGGAGCTCGTGATGCGAGACCTCGTCAGCGTGCTGCCGACAGCGCCCCGGGCAGTGGCGCCTGGCGATGAGTTCGTGGTGACCTTGACGGCCTTCAATCACGACTTGGAGGCTGGAACAGCTGAGCTTGAGATACAAGCGCCGCCTGCGTTGGCAGCCCAAGGCGAGACCAAGCACACCTTTGCTTTGGCCAAAGGCGCCTCGCATACTGTCCAAGTGCCGTACGTCGCCAGTGGTCACCTTGGCGCCTGGGACATGGTCTGCACCTTGCAGTTAGGTCCAGGCCGTCACCAGAGCCGTTTCCCAGTTACAGTCAGGTCGATGTTTCCTCCGACCACCCGGGCTGTCACCTTGGCAGTGCAGCCCGGGGAGACTGAGCGGGTTCAGATTGACCAGGCAGAGTGGCAAGGCGAGCCGACGGCTAAATTGCGGGTGTTGGCATCGCCGGCCTTAGGGGTGCAAGATGCGATGGACTGGCTGAATAGCTATCCATACGGCTGCCTGGAACAGACTACGGCGACAGCGTTTCCATTTCTTGGGATTGACAATATGGTGAAGGCCGGGTTGCTGGCGCCTAACATAGCGGCGGCAGCCCGCTTCAAGGCCGAGCAGGTGATGGCGACCATCCTGACGATGATGCGCAGCAACGGCTCGTTCTCAATGTGGCCAGGCTCGGAATGGGAACGGGCGGACGCCTCGTTGTTTGCGGCGCATTATCTGTTTGCGGCCGCGCAAGTGCTGAACCTTCCTCTGGATGCCGACGTGAGCCGACGGCTCCGCAGTTCCCTGCAACGGCAGGCGGAAGATGCCTCCTTGCCACGCAAGCAACGGGCGTATGCAGCGTATGTGCTGGCGCTGGCGGGCGACCGGAGTTTTTTGCGCTCGGCCCGGAATCTCTTGTCAGTGCAGAAGGATGATTTGGCCTCATTGCTGGCGGCAGCAGCACTGGTCCAGGGGGGCTATGCTGCGGAAGGCGCGGTTCCTCTGAAGCGTGTTTTGGAACGGGAAGTCTGGCGCGATGAGCAGGCCGGGCAAGACCTCGGCTTTGCTTCCAGCACGGTCAGCCGTCTGGGCATGGTCCTGGCGCTGCTGATGGATGTGATGCCAGACCATCCGGCAGGGGTGCGCCTGGCCACCGAGCTGCAAGCGAAGTTGCGTCCCGATGGCAGCGGCTGGGGCACGACGCATGCCAACGCCTGGGCAGCGTATGGCCTGGCGGCTTTTGCGGCACAACAGGGCGTCGGCTTAGCACAGGGCTCCATCAGCATCACTGGCGGCATTGAGGCGCCGATCAAGACCGAAAAGATGCAGGAATTTGACCTGGCAGGGCGGAAGGAAGCGGTGCTGGTGAACACAGGAACGGCGCCGTACTACGTACGCCTGCTCGTGTCTGGGACTCCGGCCAAGCTGGAGGAACGCCGCGATGTGCTGGCGATCAATCGGCAGTATGTGACAGCGGACGGCCAGGAAGTGACTAAGGTTGAGCAGGGACAGCTGCTGACCGTGAAGCTCACTGTGTACGCCGCCGGTCGAATACCCGACCTCGTGCTGGTGGACATGCTGCCGGGAGGGTTCGAGATCGAGGACGAAATGCTGGTGACGCGGGCATACGCGGCGCCGGTCATAACAAGCTACCCCCAAATGACCATGATGCCGATTTTCATTGAAAAACGCGATGACCGCTATTTGTTTTTCGGCGATGCGCTCAAGGCCGGAACCAGCGAGATTACATACCAAGTACGCGCAGTCAGCCGAGGGAAATTCGCCTTGCCGCCCGTACTCATGGAGGGCATGTATGATCCTGAGGTGCAGGGGACGTATGTGCCATCAGGATTTTTGGAAGTCTATTAGGCTTTGACGAGGAGGGGCAGCGATGCGCTGGTCGGGGAAAATTCAGCGCGCATGGCAGGCGGCCGCCAGGACTGGTTCCTGGCTGGCGACGGCCTTTGCGGCTGGCTGCCGGCGTTTCTGGCAATGGCGGCGGTCAGCCAGCTGCGCCAGGCTTGCGCCGGCAGCGTTGGGCGGCGTTCTCTCAGCGCTGCTTTTGGGGCTGTTGTTCTGGTGGCTGGGACCGTGGCTGGTGGCTGATCCGATGCGGGCTTTGTCCCAGCAGACGCCAGTTCGACGCTACGTGGACAGCCAAGGGCGGTTGGTGCACCTGGAACGTACGTATGACCATCAGTGGCGCTTGCCAGTGCCGCTGGCGGAGATGTCAAAGCCGGTCTTGCAGGC
>Ga0123334_1006422_pt1 | contig 10886 bp, 9 predicted proteins | sample BiotimSIPDNA_FD_89706 | JGI IMG/M metagenome (GOLD analysis project Ga0123334, IMG submission 89706) | Anaerobic biogas reactor microbial communites from Washington, USA - Biogas_R1 time_0 SIP DNA | ecosystem: Engineered > Bioreactor > Anaerobic > Unclassified | place: Washington, USA | collected... | reverse complement strand
TTCCATGTCGGACAGGTCGGACAGGTCGGACAGGTCGGACAGGTCGGACAGGTCGGACAGGTCGGACAGGTCGGACGGGGTCGGACAGGGTCGGACGGGGTCGGACGGGTCGGACAGGGTCGGACAGGGTCGGACAGGGTCGGACAGGGCAATTCAGCATTCAGCATTCAAAGCCATGTGACTGCCCTTTTGTGTCGGGATCGCAGTCAGCCCTTGTATATTATGCTCCTTCGGAGTCTAGCGGGTTGGATGGTTGACAATCCAGCGGAGGGTGGAGAATTTTTCGCGTGGATTTTGCTGTTGGACGAGTTCCAGCGAGCCGAATTGGGTTTGCTTGGCCAAGACTCGAATAACTGCGGCGTTTGGGGAGGCGCAGGCTCTGAGGGTTTCAAGAGATGGATTGGAGACGGGAAGCAAATCCTGCGTCAAGTGCTTGGGAGGCATGTTCTTGAATCGTGCGACGATTTCGAGCTTTTGTGAGTCGATCGCCGAGAAGGCAATCCATGTCAAAGAACCTTTTGCGCGTCGTGCGTCGATTTCAGCGAATCCACGATTTGTCAATCCCCTTGCGACGACATCGAGTTCGATATCGAGCATTCCAGAGGCTTTGAGTTGATTGAGAATTTGCAGTTTTTCTAGGAGTTCTGAGACTTCCTGTGCGGAGATGTTGCAGGGCTTCAGGGCATCGAGAGAATCGATGGACTTGACGGTGGGAACCATGTATGCGACGGGTCGTTGCGGGGGCGTTACTCCTACGCAGGCTGCGAAGAAGAGGCAAGCCAGGATCATTCCGAGTGTTGGGATTGCGTGTTTCATGATAGGCATCTCCTTGCGACGAGTTGTCGCCAGTTCCCGTTGACGGTCCACTTTTGTTGAACGAGAATATCGATCATTTTTTGGACGCCAGACAATTCTCCTTCATGGAAGTGGTTGGCCATCAGCAGGCAACCGTTGTTAACGAGGAGATTCTGGCAGTTGTTGACGAATTGTTCCAGATCGTTGGGCTTATTGAGGAATCGTCCTCCAGCCAATCCATTGCAGACGATCAGGTTGGCCTTGATGTCCTTGATCGACTCAAGGCTTTCGGCGCGTCCGAGCAGGAAATCGACTTTGGAGTCGAGATTGTTGAATTGTTCGAATTCCCGTTGTCGCTTGGGGTCATGGGGGAGTTTTCGATGTTGTGCCATCCATACTTCCAGCGGTTCCGCAGTCACTCCGATGGTGCGCCCATTCGGGTTGAGCTTGGCGATTTCGAGGGTGCCCAATCCGACCCCGCAGCCCAGGTCCAGGATGGTTGGAGCAGGGTCGCTTTTGGCGAGAAAGTCTTGGATCCATTCGAGTTGCTGGGGATATCTTCCTGTATCCGTGCCGAATCGAGGCGGATCCGCCAATGCGCAGAAGAGCGGGAACCATTCGTGGTTTTCGAAGGCGACCCGTCCTGCGAAGGTATCCGGCAATCTCGCCCAGAGGTCGGGGAGCGCTGAAATGTCAAATTGCTGTCTCAAAACCGAAGGAACCCAATCGCGATGAGAGAGGGTCGATTCCGCGATTGCGATCAGGCTGCGACGGAACTCCTGGTAGGGCAAATAACATTCGTATTGGGCCCTCATTTCCGGGGAAACAATCGAGCCTCGCGCCCACCAGGAGCCAGGGCAATACGTATTCCAAAGTTGCTTTTTTTTGAGCCAACGTTGGTTATGTAGGCTTATGAGGTCCACTCCATACCATCCTTGGCGAGCGTAAACCCGAAGGTGTCGAGTTCTCGTGCGTAGATATCGTGGCTTGGGCAGAGCGTCCTGGCCAGATGCGAACAGAACATCTTGGTATGCTTTTGGATGGCGCCGTCGTTTTTGAAGGCATTTGCCATGATTTTAAGCATTCCGAAATTGGAGTGTTCCCCGAGTCTCCAGTCGTCCAGGTTGCCGCAAGTCAATTCCCAGACGATGACGTCGAGCTTGGCTTTTTGTATGGCGTGCCAGGTTGTTGGCGGGAACCAGGATCCGTCCAGGCCGTAGAGCATGGTTTCGTTGGTTGGCGTTTTGATGATGAAATGGCAGGCGAGTTCGCCGGGGATTCCTATCGGATGGGAAGCAGGGTAGGTATTAATGGCATAGTCGCCAACCTGAAGGCATTCCAGGGGCAGGAATCCTTTGACCAGTAGGCGGTCGGCCAAGTCGTCGGGCACGCCGCATCGATTTTTTGCGGCTTCTGCATCAATGTACAGGACGATTGGCTTTGCTGAAGCGTCGCGTCGCTTGGCGATTTGGCAAATCACGTCGAGATTGAAGTGATCACCGTGGGGATGGCCGATCAGGATTGCGTCCAATGCATGGACATCGACATTGAATTCGTCAATGGCGTCCAGCGTCATCGGCCCGCAATCGATTAGGATTCGATCGTCAAGGACGAGCGAGGAGAATCGTCGTCCCGCACCAACGGATTTTCCGGGATTTGGCCAATCGGCGGCACCTGTGCCAAGAAACTTGATTTTCATGGTATTCCTTCCAGTTGAAATGATCTACGCGATCAGCCCAAAGACTGAATGAGTTCGTGGTATTGGTTGAATGGTTGGAGGCTTCGTTTGAGGATTCCGTTAACATGTGCGATAACGAGTCCGTAGTTGGTCATCGGGATGTTTTGATCTTGCGCGCAGGCGACGCGGTACTTCATTTCCCGTTCATTGAGCATGCAGCCGCCGCAGTGGACGATCAAGTCGTAGCCGCTCAAGTCAAGGGGGAACTCCCCTCCGCTGGTGAAACTGAATTGAATGTCGTCGCTCTTTGTGAATTGGCGTATCCAATGAGGCAGCTTGACGGTGCCGATATCGTTGCATTGCCGATGATGGGTGCATCCTTCTGAAATCAGAACCCTTGCATGGCTTTTGAGGCTTTGCAGCGCTGCGATTCCCCGGACTGCGTAATCAAGGCTTCCCTTGTATCTTGCCATCAGGATTGAGAAAGAGGTTAGGGGCTGGTTGATAGGGAGGCGGGCGGCGACCTCCTTGAAAACCTGGCTGTCCGTGATTACGAGTTTTGGCGGCTCAACCAATTGCTTCAAGGCGAATTCCAGTTCGGTATCTCTGACGACGAGGGTTGGCACTCCGCGTTCCAGTGCGTCGCGGATCGTTTGTTGCTGCGGGAGTATCAGCCTTCCTTTTGGGGCTGCCTTGTCAACCGGCGTGACCATGACGACCAAGTCGCCGGCTTCCACAAGTCCTTCAAGCAATCCGATTTGCTGGGTTTCCTGGCGACCAAGACGTCCCAGGGTTTCCTTCAGTTGCTCGATCCCTTCACCGGTTTCTGCCGAAACACGAATCACGTTGTCGCCGAAAGGCAGATTGTCGGCTACCTCGCTCAAATCAATTTTGTTGATGGCGACAATGGTGGGGATGTTCTTTTTGGCGATTTGTTCCAGGATGTCGTTGTCATGTGGTGTCAATCCGACAGTTGCATCGACGACGAGCACTGCGATATCTGTTTTGTTGAGGATTTGCCTTGTTTTGCTGATCCGTTTTGCGCCGAGTTCTCCGACATCGTCCAGTCCGGCGGTATCGATTATGACGACTGGTCCCAGCGGGAGCAGTTCCATTGCTTTTAGGACTGGGTCGGTAGTCGTTCCTTTTTGCTCTGAGACGATTGCGAGTTGCTGTCCGGTGACGGCATTGACCAGTGCTGATTTTCCTGCGTTTCTGCATCCGAAGAATCCGATATGTGTTCGTTCGGAAGATGGAGTTGCGTTCATTGTCATCGTGTTTACCTTGCCTTATGTTTACAACAGGCTTCTCGGATCGATATCGGCGTAGATATTGACTTTTTGGGGTTGTTTCCGTGAGACGATCATCGCCCTCAGGATTCGGGAGAGCCTACGTATTGAGCCTCCTCTCAGGAGGATTTGGTATCTGAAGTACGTTTGGACCTTTGAGAGCGGGGATGGCATTGGCCCGATGACCTGTGTCTTCTCTTCCAGATGTGGTTTCAGTTCATCGGCGAAAGCCTCTGCCGCAGCTGCGGCAAGCGCTTCTTCCCGGCTTCGGAAATGGACGATCGCCATGTGGGAAACAGGCGGGAAATCCAGCATTTTCCTTGAGATCATTTCCTCGTCATAGAAGCTTTTGAAGTCGTGGTGGATGGCGAATTTCAGGGCGAAGTGGTCTGGTGTATAGGTTTGTACGATGACATCTCCTGGCGTATCGCCTCGTCCTGCGCGTCCTGCCACCTGCGTGATCAGTTGGAACGTGCGTTCGCCGCTACGGAAATCCGGGATGTGGAGCCCGATGTCCGCCTGGATCACTCCTACTAGCGTTACATTGGGAAAATCCAAGCCCTTGGCAATCATCTGTGTCCCGATCAAGATATTCACCCTGCCTGCGCGGAAGCTTTCCAGGACTTTCTTGTAGCTATCCTTGGCCCGCATCGTGTCGGAATCCATTCGGGCGATCTTCGCCTTGGGGAACAGGGCTTGCGTGATCGATTCGATCTTCTCGGTTCCGAAGCCGGAATAGCGGATCTCCGGATCGTCGCACTGGGGGCATTTCATCGGGGCGAGTTTTTCGGCTCCGCACAGGTGGCAGTTCAAGGTGCCGGCGTGCTTATGATAGACGTAGGATACGCTGCAATTATCGCAACTTGCCACGTATCCGCACTTGGAGCACATCATTTGTGTCGCAAAGCCACGGCGATTCAAGAACAAGATTATCTGCTCGTGCTTTTGCAATCGATCGAAGATCAGATCTTTGAGCTGCCTGGAGAAGATTTGCGCTTTTCCGGCGAGTGCGGCTTCCAGCCCCATGTCGATTAGCTGTACATTGGGAAGTGGCTTGACATCGACTCGTTCAGTCAATTCGAGCAGTTTATACCGTCCTTGCTGGCAGTTGTAGTACGATTCGAGCGATGGTGTTGCGGAACCCAGCAGTATGGTCGCCTTTTCGTGTTTTCCCCTGACGACTGCCAGGTCTCTGGCGTTGTACCTGGGCGATTCTTCCTGTTTGTAGCTGGTTTCGTGCTCTTCGTCCACGACGATCAAGCCCAGCTCCCTGAATGGTGCGAACAAGGCGGATCGTGCTCCGATGGCGATTCTGGATCGTCCTTCATTGATGCGAGTCCATTCGTCAAATCGTTCGCCATCGCTCAATCCGCTATGGAGCACGCTGACCAGGTCACCGAATCGGCTTCGGAAGCGTTCGCAAGTTTGGGGAGTCAGTGAGATTTCAGGTACGAGGACGATCGCTTCCTTGCCTAGTTCCAAGCATGTGGCGATTGCTTGCAAATATACCTCGGTCTTGCCTGAAGCCGTGATGCCATGAAGCAAAATCACCTGGCTATCCACCGCCAATAGAGATGCGTTGATCGCGTCCAAGGCGGTTTTTTGCTCGGGCGTCAAGTCCTTGGGCTGGTCCCGTTGGACGAGGTCATTGAGGAACGGGTCTCGTTCGACTACCCTGAGTTCCTTTTTCAGCCAGCCTTCCTGGCACATTTTGGAGACGGTCGAGGCGCTGACGATGCCCGTGGAGACCAGTTCGGTCAACATGGTATCGCCTTCGCGCCTCAAGTATGAAATGACTTCCTTCCGCTTGTCAGACAGGGCATCGAAGTCTTCTCCTCCTGCCATCGCCTTGATGGTCAGCGAGACGAAAAGCACCTGCTTGTGCTTCATTTCGCCGCTTCTGACGACGGCTGGGAGAAGTGTTTGGATGGCGTGTTCCTTGGGGCAGCAATAGTAGTCCGACATCCATTCGGCAAGCCAGATCAATCCCTTCGGAATCTGTTCCCGTTCGCCTTCAAGACAGAGGATAGGCTTCAGCTTGTAGGGGGAGGTCGCCTTCATCGCGACAACGTAGCCGCTCCTTTCCCCGTGCTTGAATTCCACTTTTACCCGGCTGCCCTCCCTGACTTGTCCGCGCAAGGCGGGGGGAACCGAATAGTCGAACACGCGATCCAGTGACAAGGAAAAGATAACTTGCGCTACCTCTAGTCCTGATGATCCCATCCCGAATACCCCCAGTGCAACCTACAATCCAAGCGCTTTCTTCCAACGGTCGATTTGCTCGCCGACCCTGATCGGGGCGGTGCCGCCTTCCAGCGACCGGGCATTGACTGAACTTGACGCATTGAACAGCTTGAGGCATTCCTCCGTGGCGGCGGGAATGGATTTCCGCATGTCTTCGAGGCTGGCGGCATTCAAGGCAATCCCATTTCTGGCACAGAATCCCACGAATGCCCCGACTTGGTGGTGGGCGTCGCGGAAGGGCACGCCTTGTTTCACCAGCCACTCTGCCAGATCCGTCGCTTCCAGGGCGGGATCGGCTGCCGCTTCGGCCATTGCCTTTTCGTTGGCGGTCAGCGTTCCGAGCATGGCGGACATTGTGGCGAGGCTGAGCTTCACCGTGTCGATGGCGTCAAACAATCCTTCCTTGTCTTCCTGGAGGTCTCGGTTGTAGGTCAACGGAAGTCCCTTGAGGGTTGTGAGCATCGCGGTCAGGTGCCCATAGACGCGTCCTGTTTTGCCACGAGTCAATTCCGCAACGTCGGGGTTCTTCTTTTGCGGCATCAGGCTGGAACCCGTCGTAAAGGCGTCCCCCAGCCCGATGAAGCCGAATTCCTGCGAAAACCACAGGATGATGTCCTCGGAAAGACGTGACAAATGCATGGCGACGATCGCCAAGTCGGCGAGGAATTCGACGATGTAGTCCCTGTCGCCAACAGCGTCCATCGAGTTGTGGAGGATATCGTCAAAACCCAGGAGCTTGGCGGTGTAGCTACGATCCAGCGGGAGTGTCGATCCTGCGATTGCGCCTGCTCCGAGCGGGGAACGATTGAGCCGTTTCCTGGCATCCTGGAAACGTTCGATGTCACGCTCGAGCATTTCGACGTACGCCAGCAGGTGGTGTGCGAAAAGAACAGGCTGCGCGTGTTGGAGATGGGTAAAGCCAGGCATGATCAGCGTCCTGTACTTGTCAGCGAGGCTTACCAGGCTTCGTTGCATCTCTCGGATCAGTTCGACTGTTTGGTCAGCTTCGAATCTAAGGTAGAGTCTTTCGTCTGTAGCGACCTGATCGTTTCTTGAGCGTCCGGTATGCAGCTTGGCGCCTGGCGCTCCGATGCGTTCGGTCAGCCTGGCCTCGATATTCATGTGGATATCTTCCAGCGCCTCGTCAAATTCGAAGTTATTATTATTGATATCTTGTAGGATTTGATCGAGTCCCCTTATGATTTCATCGGCGTCGTTTTGCGAGATGATCCCTTGCTTGGCGAGCATTTGCGCATGCGCCTTGCTGCCTTGGATATCGAAAGGGTACAATCTTTTATCGTACGAGATTGATTGTGTGAATTGCTGGACGAGGCTATCTGTTCCTTCCGAGAATCTTCCTGACCAGAGCGCCATTATTTTTTCTCCTTCCCGAGATCAAGCAACTGTTGCAGGGGCGGGGGAACATCGTCGTAGTCGTCATGCAGGACGACACGTCCCGTGGCGGAATCGATCTCAGACTTCGTCAGGCAATCCAGGATATGCGCGGCGGCGGTCGTGATGTTGGCTGCAGTGAATCCGAATTTCGCCAATTCTCTGAAGAATGTATCGGCGACTTTGGCGACGACCTTGTTGGGATCCCTGAGCAAGTTGAGGATCAGTTGCTCGGAGGCGGCGCGCTTGTCGCCAGCCTCGGAGACATTCGTGTTGAGTAATTCCTTCGATCCCCAAATGTAGCTCTGGCTCATGTTGACCTTCTGGTCGACAATGTCGTACATCCGGGAGTTCTCGTAGACGAGCGATGCGATTGGGGCGATCAGCGAGAAGAGCTTTCTGCGTATGGCATCATACGGGGTCGTGGTTTCCTTGTTCTTGGGACCGCCGGCGATCAGCAGACCGACCCGTGACTTCTTCACCACAATCGGATTGATGATGATCGGGAACATAATCCCCTCGATACCTACCTCGACCTTGCCGACCTGGTGCATATGATGGCATTTCCACAAGATCCGATGAAGCTTCTCAGGAACCAACAAGCGATGGTTGGGCTTCACATTCGGACTGTTAATGCCGACGACTGAGCGAACGATCAGTTCCTGACGTACCTCGTCACGTTCCAGGAACACCGCTTGCTCGGTCCCCATCAATGAGCAGGTCATCTTGGTGATGTGGTTCAAGCCTTCTTCGAGGGTGGTCGGATCAAGGAATGCTTCCGTCAAAAGCGTCAACATTTCAAGATTTTTTTCGAAATCGTTCTTCATTGTGTTTGTTTCCTTTTTTTCATTGTGTTATTTCCTTTGCAGTCCGATGATCTTAATCAATGCGTTTTCTAGTGAGATTCGCGGTGATGTTGAAGAGGAGATGCATTGCCAAAGTGCATCTCGGAGCGTGCGGGTCGCGGCGATGATTTCCTGTGGCGTGTACCTGACGGCCTGTTCTGCGATCATTTGAACCCTGTATGGGTGCATGGTCACGAAATCGGAGCCGTCCTCGACCCAGGCTTGCTTCTGAATGTCGCCGGATTCCTCCAGCAATCGCTTCAGTGAAATTGGAGAAGATATCTTGTTGATGACCATGAACAGGCGAATCTGAAGAGCCTGCCTGAAAAATCCTGCCGCATTCAAGATCAGAGAGCGGGAAGTGCGATCCTCGTCCTTGCTCTGCTCAGATATCGCATCAATGACACGAAGGCATTCCTGAAGGTTCCGAAGACCGAGGAAATTTCCCATCGCCCAACTGAATTCCTCGCCTTGGCCGATGCAAATCTGACGTACCTCGTCCAAGGTGACCTGCCCTTGGGTACCCCCCATGTAGCAGATGATTTTCTCCAGTTCGGAATCGATGCGGGCCGTATCCGTGCCCAGGACATCGATCAGGTAATCGACGATATTTTGGCTGAGATTGAGGTTTTTATCCTTGGCTGCCAACTGTATGCAGGCCGCCATGTCGGCTTGCCAGTTTCGGTTGAGCTTGTCGGGTTTTTGGTATGTAATCAGCTCTCCCTTGTCAGCGCAAGCTTTTGCGAGCGCGCGTCTTCTGTCAATTCCAGGTCCATCCATGACAAGGACTATGTCCTTTGGGAGTCCCTGCGCCAGGAAGGTCGCCAATTCCTTGAGCGCCTTCGAGAGCGGGGTGCTCTTGTCTCCTTCGGAAGCGAATCCTGAGAAGTGCTTGAGCCAGACTGTTTTTTGCCCGCCGAGGAAAGGCGGCGATTTCAGTGACATCAGCAAATTCTGGATTAGTGCGGCGTCAGGTCCGGCATCGCCTTCCTGGAAGCAATCGAATGCGAAGTCATCTGGCTTCGGTCCTGCGACTTGGAGGATGATCTTTTCGGCATGGGCAGCGATTTGCGCCTGGTCATTGCCTGATATGAGGTAGATATTGGTCATCCAGTAAAGCTCTCCTACTGCTGCTGGCGAATCGATTCGAGATGGATTCGATTGTAGATTTCGGCGACGAATTCCTCGTCAAGCCCGACTTTTTTTCCCTTGGCAATCACCTGAGCGAGCACGCGTTCCCATCGGGATGCTTGCAGGACGATGATATGGTTGTCGCGCTTGAGGTTTCCGATTTCCCTTGAGACCTTCATCCGCCTGGCGAGCGTTGTGATCAGCGTGACATCAAGCTGGTCGATCTCCAATCTCAATTGATCGAGTTTGAGTTGGTAATTATGGTCACCTCCTTCTGTTGAGCGTGGCTTGAGGGACTTGATAATGGTATTGCATTGCTCTGGTGTCAGTTGTTGCTTTGCGTCCGAGAGTGCCTGGTTCGGGTTTGGATGGACTTCAAGCATCAGTCCTTGGAAATCCAGGTTGATTGCCTGTTGTGACAATTCAAGTATGTACTCCGTATTTCCTGCGATGTGTGACGGATCGCAGAGGCATGGAACGACAGGCAGGCGTTGCTTCAGGTCGATGGCCAACTGCCAGCATGGCGCGTTGCGGTATTTACCCGGGGCGACTCCTCCGCATCCCCTGAGCACGGCTCCGATTCGACGGATTCCTGCGCCCCGCAATCGCTCGATGGCTCCGATCCAAAGTTCCAGGTCAAGATGAATGGGGTTTTTCACGAAGACTGGGATATCGACGCCGCTGAGCGCATCGGCGATTTCCTGCACTGCAAATGGGGTAACGGTCGTGCGCGATCCGATCCAGACGGCGTCCATCTTGTGTGCCAGAGCCAAACCCACATGCTTGGCATTGGCGACTTCGACCATGCAGCGGTATCCGAACTCCTCGCGGATGCGTCCAAGCCATTTCAGGGCATCCTCGCCAGCGCCTTCAAAGGCACCAGGACGGGTGCGTGGCTTCCAGGCACCCGCGCGAAAGAACGTGATTCCGGTGTCGCGAAGGCGCATTGCCACCTGACGCAATTGATCCTCGCTTTCCGCCGAACAAGGACCCGCTATCAAAATCGGACAGCACGAACCGCCACCGGATATTCCCCAATCGCTGAAATGTAAGTAATCACTGGACATCAATGAAACAGGACTCCTGCCTTTCAGTTAACACGATAAAAGATGTAATATAACTCTTTTGCGGTATATTACTTAATGTTCCGATGCGTTTTTTCAAACGTGACTGAAAGCAGGGCAATTCCATAGGTCACAGACATGACAATGAGCCAATACGAGCAAGTTTACATTACAGATATAGCATATGGCGGCGATGGAGTAGGGCGTCTCGCGGACGGAAACGTGGTCTTCGTCCCCTATGCAGCCATGGGGGACCTGGTCGAAATCATGGTCACCGAACGGAAAAAACTCTTTTGCCGCGGTGTCATCAACGAGATCATAGAGCCTTCCGCCGATCGTACCACCCCCAAGTGCAGGTACTACGGGAAGTGCGGAGGTTGCGCCTATCAACATCTGAATTACGAGGCAGAAATCGATGCCAAAACCAAGCAGTTCAACGACTTGATCA
>Ga0123334_1006415_pt1 | contig 10892 bp, 7 predicted proteins | sample BiotimSIPDNA_FD_89706 | JGI IMG/M metagenome (GOLD analysis project Ga0123334, IMG submission 89706) | Anaerobic biogas reactor microbial communites from Washington, USA - Biogas_R1 time_0 SIP DNA | ecosystem: Engineered > Bioreactor > Anaerobic > Unclassified | place: Washington, USA | collected... | reverse complement strand
GATGACGGTGGTGAGGCAGATTACCGCGCTTCGCTCGCAATGACCGGCGCAGCCGTACGGAGGGGGCTTGTCTCCCTCCGCAAACAGGCGAAATAGCCAACGCAGCGGCTGGAGGCAAGCCCCAGCCCTACGAAACCCTTCCTCAGGATGACAAGACCTTTGACCGTCATTGCGAACGGAGTGAAGCAATCTCGGCAAATAGAACAGGTGGCAAATGCCTGAAGGCAACACACGGAGAGATCGCTTCGCAAAAGAATCTCGCGATGACGACGTAAGTTACCAAAGCTATGTAAACGGTGATATACTTCTGCAGTTCTCTTGTGAGAACTTTTATTTTGGGTGTATGTTTTGGAAGTTCTATTACTAGTTTTGTAAGACTGGTTTGGAAGAGCTGCGCCGCGAGGCAATGCTCATTTAGGAAAAAATACGGAATAATCAAGGCCTCCCCTGAGTAAAAAAATACATGATCGATTTGTGACAAGTTGGCTTTTTTTGTCATGCTTTTCACATGTCATCTACTTGAAACTGGAGTTTTGATGTCCGTACAATTTGAAGATCTAAACCTGCGTCCGGAGTTGGTGCAGGCAATCAATGCGCTGGGTTACACTCAGCCCACCCCAATCCAGGCTGGTATTATTCCGCTGATGCAAAGCGGTCTTGATGTTACTGGTCAGGCTCAAACCGGCACCGGTAAAACGGCTGCATTTGCCCTCCCAATTCTTGATCGTCTTGATCCAGACCGGCATCTGCCCCAGGCGTTGGTTGTCACTCCAACCCGCGAACTGGCACTGCAGGTGACTGAGATGATCCAGACTCTCGGTCAGTTTATGAACGTCCGGGTACTCAGCGTTTATGGCGGAACGTCATATTCCGGACAGCTTAACCAGCTTCGTCGTGGAGTGCAGGTCGTTGTCGGCACCCCTGGACGTATCCTTGACCTGGTAAAACGTGGACGCCTGGAACTCAACGAAGTGCGCACTGTTGTTTTGGACGAAGCCGATGAGATGCTCTCAATGGGTTTTATTGAAGATATGGAAGCGATTTTGGCTGCAACCCCCGAAGAACGCCAAACGACACTTTTTTCAGCAACCCTTCCACCCCGGATCCGGGAATTAGCCCGGAAATACCTGCGCAGCCCGAAAACTGTCTCCATCCAGCCCGAACAAGTAACCCTGGCGGCAACGGAACAGCGCGTCTATTATGTCAATGAACATGACAAGTTGGCGGTCCTAACCCGTTTGTTTGAGATGGAAGAGATCGCCTCAGCTCTGATCTTTACCCGAACACGCATTCGTACCGGTGAGTTGGTAACAGAGCTCAACCAGCGAGGATACCCATCTGAAGCGCTCTCTGGCGACCTCAGCCAGGATGCCCGTGAACACACCATGGCTCGTTTCCGCAACGGGCAGGTAAAGGTTTTGGTTGCGACAGATGTGGCGGCTCGCGGTTTGGATGTGGAGGGTATTACCCATGTCTTCAACTACGATCTTCCGGAAGAGAATGAAACCTTCGTCCATCGTATTGGACGCACAGGTCGGGCTGGTCGAACCGGCATCGCCATTTCGTTTGCCAGACCCTCCGAAAGACGCCATGTTCGCCAAATCGAACAGTTTACCCACCAGGAAATGCAGGAAGGGACAATACCGACCCCTGATGACATCCGTGCAAAACGTGTGGACAGCTTGATTTTAAAAATCGAGACCTGGCTAAAACGCGACCGTGCCAAAGAAGAACGCGCCTTGGTCGAAATTATGATCGCTGCTGGTTTTGACCCGGTAGACATCGCTGCTGCGGCTTTGAAAGTTGCCCGGGCAGAAGAAAAACAGCGACCCATTCCCGAGATAAGCCCCCTGCCTGAAAAAACTGTGCGACCGGAACGGAGATCTCGTTCAGAACGATCTGGCCGCCCCGAGCGAGCCCAACCGCGCAGCCGTAATCAAAATGAACTTCCTGGTCGCAATAAACCGCGTGCCAGTATTCGCGGTAAACAAAGTGACGAAGAAGGTATGGTCCGCCTGGAAATGGGTTTGGGAAAGGTAGATGGTTTGCGCCCCTCAGATGTGGTTGCATCGATTGCCGGGATTGCTGACATTCCTGGTTCGGCTTTGGGTAGGATCTACATTCAAAATCACCGCACCATGGTTGATGTTTCAGATCAATATATCGATAAAATCGTCTCAGCCAATGACAAATTCCAGGTTCGCGGACAGTCTTTCACGCTAACCAAGGGATAATCCCAATCCAGCCAGGGCAACATCCCTGGCTTATTCCTCCTGCTCCTCTACGAGGATTTTTGCCTCCGCCTTCTCAATTTGATGTCGGTCTTTGTCGGTCAGTTTAAACTTGAATAAGACAGGGAAAATCGCCAATACGGATGCCCAGGCGGTAATCAAAAAGGGGGAGGTAGGGGAGATGTCTGCATAAAGTTTCGCGCCAATTGCGGGAGCGGGCAGCGAAAAGAACCCCAACCCGGAGTGGATCAACCCGAACCCGGTGCCGCGAAGTTTTTGTGGCAAAACCTTGCTGAGCAAGGATTGATAAGCCGGGCTCATCAGGCTAAACCCGACCCCGATGATGAAATAACTGACGGCATATAAAAGGAAACTCTCGGCTTTGACAAACAAAAACAACGCTGCCGATTGCAAAGCAAACCCGATCGCGATCGTCAGGCGCTCACTATATTTGTCTGCCAGGTGACCGGCTGGGTAAGAAGTGATCATCATCGCTACCCCCAAAATTGAACCCAGCCAACCTATCTGTTGTGCAGACAAGCCAGCGATTCCTTCGAGATATACCGGTATCAGGCTGTTGGAAAGGGAAAATGAGATATCGCGAATTCCGTCGGTAACCAAGATCCAGGTCATTACGCCGCCAGCGAATACGAGCCCAAAAATTGCGAAAAGATTGACTTTCAGCGCTTTTAGTTCCAGACTGGCTTTTTTGCCATCTTCCTGACCGGGGTGGACAGCGTTTCTTGCCATCTGAACCCTGATTATTGTTGCGATGGTATAGAGCAAAGCTGAAATGATAAGCATTATCCTAAAACCATATTTGTCGATGAGGAAGCCCCCAAGGGGTGGTCCGATGATGGTCACGATTGTGTAGAATGAATCTACAACGCCATATACGCGGGCACGATTATCTTCTTCAGATTCTTCGGCAATAAATGCGCCAAAACTGGGTCCCACAAGCGAGCGTGTGATCGCACCAATTCCCTCACCGACCAAAACCCATGCCCAGGTTGGAGCCAGAATAAGTGCAATATGCGAAACGACACCAGCGAGACTACCGTAGGCAACGCTTTTCAGGCGTCCGAGGCTGTCGGATATCCAACCCCCCAAAACTTGCAGCACCAGGGGGATAATTTGAGCGATCGTAAAGAAAAGACCGATTTGAGCGACATCAGCTCCGAGTGATTTCAGATAGAGGGGCAGAAAATTTCCATACATCGCCCCGGCAATATTTGCCAGAATCATCGTCACCAAAAATAACCGCAGCACAGGTGTGAGCAGCGGAGCTTTGGGGTTGGGTGGTTGGTTTTTAAGCATGGACCCATTTTACATCATCAAACCCTGAGAGTGGGCTAAGCTAACAATATTCCAACAATTTTCAAGGTGGGATAAAAAACACAATAGATCGACAGTCACTGTGAGCCCCTGTTACACGAATAACAGGAACTTTTGAATCACAATAAGGAGGGCGTGGTAGTCCGGCTTTAATCCATTGTCTATTCCGGCATACTATTGACACGGGTGTGGGGACGTCATCGCGAGCCTCTTTTGCGAAGCGATCTCTCTGGGTGCTTCTGTGAGACATTTGGGTTATGTTTCATTTGCCAGGATTACTTCGCTCTGCTCAGAATGACAGATCAAGGGCAGATTGCCGCGGTCGCTGCGCTCCCTCGCAACGACGATCAAAGGATTTGTCATCCTGAGCCTCTTTTGCGAAGGATCTTGACCTTTCAACCACAACGAATGTTTATTTCACGATTAAGATTCTTCACTTCGTTCAGAATGACAGTCTGTTTGTCAGTATGATAGTCAGCTTGTCATCCTGAGCCTCTTTTCTGAAGGATCTTGTCTTGCTCATCAATAAGAATACCGAATTCATCTGTCAGGTTATTCCAGATGGGGTTCATTGTCGCAATAATTTTATGCCCGATTAACAACGGTACGGGCGGGTCCAAATCCCGAACACTCAATAATCCGTAACTCAGCAAGCCCCGTCCAACCCAGGAATGGTGGAAATGATTTGAAACGGAATGAAAATTCACACAAAATACCGAGAAACGGAACGGGACAAGTAGCGGTCCTAACGGACCATCGCCTTTTCGGAACGGGACAAGTACTGCTCGCTGCGTTCCCAGCATCATGACCGCGTTCCCTACGACACAACAAGCCACGTTCCTTAAGGCACGATCGCCTTGCGGGATTGGAATTTCGGGTCGTGGGTTTTGGGTGGGTTTAGCTGATTGGGTGATGGCATAGCGCTCTCGTCCTGAACCCGCCCGTACAATGATCCTTGGCAATGGAAAAACGCTCACGTCCTGAACCCACCACTGTCATTCTGAGCTTCAGTTGCGAAGGATCTTGTTGGTTGGAATATCAGATCCTTCGTTCCTCAGGATGACAATACCTTTGACCGTCTGCCTTTAATCCTTTGTCCATCCCAATAAACTGCAAATTGCCCCATCCACTGCGTTTCTGGGGCAGGCCGCGCTTCGCTCGCAATGACGACCCCAAGGTCGAAGATCCCCGTAGCGAAGCGCAGGGGAGTAGGGGCTCTGTGCCTGCGCAGCAAGGTATGACCCTTGCCTGTTGTGGAAAAATATCTTCTCAAGACTGTGTTCGGAGTCAGACTCGTAATTATTCTCATAATTGACGAGGACAGTTTCATATTGAGAATTGCTAAACCTTCTCTTTCATGGTCTCCCGGCTGTGAAAAGCATATATTTATAAATAATTAAGTTCATCTGAAGATAGCTGGTAGGAATAACGGCTCGTAGAAGACACCTGTATGCTCAAACGCTCCGGTGTCACATTCTTCGTCGTTCCGGAGAAAGTGACGCTGATCTTCAAATATCGGAATAAGAATTCCCCAACAAATTTCGGGACGGTGGTTAATCGCTGGCGAACCTTGTTGAAGTGGATATGTGAGTGTCGGTCCGCCGTAATTTCCAAGGATTCCCAGCTTAGGGTCTGTGTTAAAAAGATCACCGAAAGCCAAATTGCCGGACCAGCTCCTGTCGCTGAAAATGTTATATCCGCCGCTGTTCCAGACACCTTGATTACCAACAAAATTATTCTGACCTTGCGTTGAAAAAATGCTGTCTTTTACATACACTGTCTTGCTGGTGTTATTTCTAATCGTTTGAGTAAAATTCGCCATGGTGCAAGACCGCAGGGTCAGTTCACCATAATTAAATATTCCTAATTCACCTCCACTCAAGGTGCTATTTATTATGGAAACGCTGGAATAGTTGCAAATTGTGTCTGTCGAATTTTGCAAGAACGACGAATAGCTGATATTGACATATGGACCATTAGTAAAAATCGCTGAGCCCCGGTCTGCCGAATTTTGGATAAAACTGGAATCGACAATTGATAATTTGCCTAAATTCTCAATCGCTCCACCGGTTACACGGCTTGTGCAATCCTCCCCAAATTTACATGAAACCGTGTTGTTTACGAATTTAGTCCTAACCAGTTCCAGGGTGCCCCTATTTATAATAGCCGCACCCCCATGTAATTGAGAGGAACTCATCTCAAGATGTGCCCCCGAAAAAACGATGCCCTCAATGTTGACATTTGCGTTGCCAATCTCAAGAATTCGATCATTAAAATCCGGAGCAGTCTGAATAATAACCTCTCCACCAGCCACAGTTGGTTCAATTGTGATCCAATGTTCTGGGTTGGCAGGACTGGATGGGGGGTACTTGGGGGTAATGTCCAGATCGCCGTGTCTGTATTCTTCTACGTTGTTAGGATCTGGGGGTATTGTCAGGGTATAAGTGCCTGGTGGTATCCGTACGATCACCGGTTCAAATGGTACGTTCCCTTTCGCTTCAGTTATTGCGGCGCGCAGTGTGCAAGGTCCCCCGCTTATTTGCCCGGCACTGCACACGCCGTTGATAGCATAATCGGGCAAGTCCTCGTAGCTGTTCACGGTAAAGGTGAGAGTGGCATTGATTGAAGAATGGGCAGGGTGATAAGAAAGAGCAAAAAGACCGATTAAGATGACAAAGAAAACGACAATCAATTTTCGTCTTGGTAACATATTCCCTCCGATCATGTAAAAACAACTAATGCGATAAAAATATTATACTATAAATATAAAGATTTAAGAAACACGCATAGTTTGCCTCCTTTGCGAAGGATCTTGTAAGCCGAGATATAAGATCCTTCGTTCCTCAGGATGACGAGCCAAAGATTACCCATGAAAAAAGTACGGGCGAGTTCAACATGTGAACGCTTTGCTATCACCCAATCTGTAAATCTCGCCCTCCTTAAGGCAAATTTTTATTCCGTTTTCAAAGCATTTCTGTTGTTCATGCTTTGGGCGGGTCAGGCTGGATCAGGGAATATTGGCGTTCGTGATTGGGACCCGCCTGTACGGTGTTAAAGGCGATCGTATCGCAGGGAATGTGGCTTGGTGTTCCGTAGGGAACGCGGTCATGATGCTGGGAGCGCAGCGAGCAGTACTTGCCCCGTTCCGTTTCCTGGCATTTGGTGTGAATTTGCGGAAGGGGTCATACCTTGCTGCGCAGGCACAGGGCCCCTTCCCTTCGGATATTAATATCGAGCGTTCGTGATTGGGACCCGCCCGTACGGTATTGGTATTTAATAATGAGAATTGCTGATCAGCAATCAGCCTCTTTTCTTTTCCCTATTAGCTATGAGTTAATCTGTCATTGCGAACCGTTTTGCCATTATGCCTTGGTGGTTGGGGATAGACTTTGTTTGGCAAAACGGTGTGGTAATCTGCAGTTTAATGGCATGGACAGAGGATTAAAGGCCGACTGCCACGCCCCCTTATTGTGATTCAAAAGCTCCAGTCATTCATGTGACGGGGGCTCGCAGTGACGGTCGATCAGCGTGTCTTTTATTGTATATCCCTGATGATTATTATACTAATCATAATTCCATAGCATCTAATTATGGGCTTGCATGGCGGGTCAGGCTGGGCCAGGGAATATTGAGCGCTCTTGATTGGGGCCCTCCCGTACCGCTGTTAATCGGATTTGCAATACAGGGTTTCAATACTTCAAGGTTGAAAATGACATAGCCAATATAGTAAACTTGTTTTTATTCAATACACAACTTCCCAGGATTTGTTCCTGGAACATTCGAAATGGAGAAACATGAGTGAATTTTTAGATAATGCTACCAGGCGAAAAGAAGCCGTTAAAAATGTAATCCGTCTTTTGCATGAAGGGAAAACAGTTGAGGAACTCCAGGCTGAATACGGTCATGTTATCGCTAATGCCAGCGCGCAAGACATTGCCGCAGCTGAGCGCGAAGTGATCGCTGAAGGTCTGCCGGTTTCCGAAGTGCAAAGATTGTGCGACCTGCATGTTGCCGTATTCCAGGCAGGATTGGAAGCTGAACCCGCTCCAGAGAATAAACCCGGGCACCCACTTTTTACATTCCGTACTGAAAATGAGCTGATCGAGCGCACCCTGGAGTCTGTTGAAGGCTTTGTTTTGCAATTCGCAGGAGGTGACCACGAGATTTTGCCAACACTACGCGAGAATGCAAAAAACTTGGATCTGATCGTTCGTCATTACGACGCAAAAGAGAACATGATTTTCCCTGTTCTGGAGAAATATGGTTTTGATGGACCTTCGAAGGTGATGTGGGGCGTGGACAATGAGATCCGTGAATCGCTGCGCCAATTCATCTCTTCGCTCGAGGAGAGCCAACCCCTGGGTGTGACTGTTGAAAGCCGTTTTAACGAACTCTCTCGCAAAGCTAAGGACATGATCTATAAAGAAGAAAAGGTTTTAATCCCCGAATCTTTAGCCCGGTTTACCCAAGCAGACTGGGAGCAAATGAGAGATGAAATTGCAGGTGTGGCAATCAAGCCATCAGAGAAAACGGTTGATTATTACAGCGACGAACTTACGAACGAAATCCCCCTTAAAACCGGAGCGCTAACGGCTGAACAGATCGATTTGCTTTTAACCAACCTGCCAGTCGACGTTACTTTTGTGGATGAAAACGATAAGGTTCGATATTTTTTACAGGGTAAAGAACGCATCTTTACGCGCACTGCCGCTATCATAGGACGTGATGTTCATAATTGCCACCCACCACAAAGTGTGCATGTAGTTCAGAAAATCATTGATGATTTTAAAGCCGGCAAGCGCGATGTGGCTGAATTTTGGCTTCAGATGGGAAGTGCTTTTATCCATATACGTTACTTCGCCTTGCGTGATGACACCGGAGCCTATAAAGGTGTGATCGAAGTCTCACAAAATGTGACCGATATCCGGGCACTTGAAGGCGAAAAACGATTGTTGGATTGGTAAGAATCTGGTATTCTGATTACGAAAAACCCTCCCGCAGTTTGGGGAGGGTTCTGTTTTATAAACTGCCCATCGCTGTGCCAATATTTTGGATGATATCTGAGGGCAATACGGCGGCGGGATGACCGACAGTTTCGAGAGCAAGTTCTGCTGCGCGTGCATGCAGCCAGACCGCAAGCGTGGCTGCATCAAACGGTTGGAGGCGCTGCGAAAGCAATCCAACAAGCAAGCCGGCTAATACATCGCCCGAGCCGCCATGAGCAAGGACAGAATTGGCAAAAGGCAACAACCGGTTATCTCCCTCAGGAGAAGCAACCAATGTATTGGCTCCTTTGAGGATCAAAGTCTGTTTCCATTCCTGAGCATAATAATTAACGAGATTCTCACGGTTAGAATGGATTTCCTTGACCGGAAGACCAGTTAGCCTTGAAAATTCCATTTCATGCGGGGTCAGAATGCATCGGGTTGGAAGCAGTCTATGCCAATTGGGCTGTTGAGAGAGGATGTTTAAACCATCTGCGTCGATAACGAGAGGAAGGTCAGAGAATTGGTCGCGAATACAGCGTAGCAAAGCAAACAAAAGTGTTTTCGTAACCTCTTCCTGCCCCAACCCTGGACCAATCAGCAAGGCATCTTTATCTATAAGGATATCCGCGAGGAATAACCTTAACTTTTTATCCAAATCTATTGATTCTGTTTCAGCGGGCAACACATACCAGATAGCTTCGGGAATACTCGCGACAAGCGGCAGGTAGATGCATTCCGGAATGGCAGCATATACCAACCCGGCACCGCTGCGTAAAGCCGCCTGGATTGCGAGGTTCGCTGCGCCAGGGAATTGCTTTGAGCCGGCAAACACAAGAGCTTTGCCGAAACTTCCTTTATGAGAATCAGCTGGTCTTTTTGGCAGCAGTGTGACTGCCAATTCTTGTGTGATCGGTGGAGCGGATGAGGTTTCCATTGGCATTAATAATAACAGTGCAGATTGTTGTTTGGTACGCAAGCAGTCCCATCGCCCAAAGAAAGGCTGGGGGGTACAAATGGTTTCCTGGCAACGGGACGGTATGGAAGCCGTCCCGTTTTAGTTTAACAATATTACACCAGAACGAAACAAGCCGCGTTGCCACAGTGGAACGGCGGGTGTCTGTTTGGTACGAATGATTAGATCCTTGCGACTCCCGTTTCCCGAGCGGCAGCGGCAACTGCTTTGGCAACCGCCGGACCAACCCGCGGATCGAAAGCTGCAGGGATGATGTAATCCTCGTTCAATTCCTCATCTGTAATCAGTGCTGCCAGGGTTCTCGCGGCGGCTATCTTCATTTCGTCATTGATGTCGCTGGCGCGTACGTCGAACGCCCCTCGGAAAACTCCGGGAAACGCCAGCACATTATTAATCTGGTTTGGATAATCACTCCTGCCGGTTGATATAACCCGGGCACCTCCAGCTTTGGCATCATCGGGGAAAATCTCTGGGGTGGGGTTGGCGCAGGCGAATACGATAGCGTTATCGTTCATCGTTTTAACCATTTCGGTGTTTAGAACACCTGGCGCAGAGACTCCAATGAATACATCTGCACCTCCAAGCACATCGCCGAGCGAACCGGTTCGTTTATCCAGATTTGTTTTCGCAGCAAGCTCCTCCAGGTAGGGATCCATACCCACAATTCTTCCCGGATAGACCACACCATGCTTGTCTGTCATCGTGATATTCTGAAAACCGTCTGAAAGAAGCAGCTTCGCGATGGCAGTACCAGCAGCTCCAGCACCTGAAAAGACAATTTTTACATCTTCTTTCTTCTTACCAACCACTTTCAGGGCGTTGGTAAGCCCTGCCAGGGTGATGATGGCAGTGCCGTGCTGGTCGTCGTGAAAAATCGGTATATCGCATTTTTGCTTTAGTTTTTCCTCGATTTCGAAACAGCGAGGAGATGCGATATCTTCCAGGTTGATGCCGCCAAAAGAACCACTGATTTGGTAAATCGTTTCGACAATTTCATCAACATCTTTAGTCTTGATGCAGAGCGGGAAGGCATCAACCTCAGCAAAAGATTTAAAAAGGACACACTTCCCTTCCATCACTGGCATACCAGCTTCGGGTCCGATATCACCCAGACCCAAGACTGCGCTGCCGTCTGTGATGACTGCACACATATTCCATCGTCGTGTCAACTCGTAGCTCAGATTGACATCTTTCTGGATTTCAAGGCAGGGTTGTGCCACGCCGGGCGTATATGCAAGGGACAGGTCTTCCCTGTTTTTGACCGGCACAGTGGCTACAACCTCGATCTTGCCACGCCATTCCCGGTGTTTTTTCAATGATTCTTCGGCGTAATTCATGTTTAATCCTCAAACGGGAATTTATAAT
>Ga0123334_1006414_pt1 | contig 10894 bp, 4 predicted proteins | sample BiotimSIPDNA_FD_89706 | JGI IMG/M metagenome (GOLD analysis project Ga0123334, IMG submission 89706) | Anaerobic biogas reactor microbial communites from Washington, USA - Biogas_R1 time_0 SIP DNA | ecosystem: Engineered > Bioreactor > Anaerobic > Unclassified | place: Washington, USA | collected... | reverse complement strand
TACATTCTTTGCAATTCCTGTACCGTTGTCTTTAATTGACACTTTAACATAGTTACCTGACGATAGAAGCGGATGAACTGAATCGTTCAACGTTATGTTTTCTGCAGATATTTCAATAGTTCCGCCACCAGGCATTGCCTGCTGCGCGTTAATTGTTATGTTTTCAATAACCTGACTTATCTGATTTTTGTCAATATTACACTGCCATAAATTTTTGTCAATAGTAAATGCAGCATTACAATTCGACCCTCTGAGAGCAAATTCAACTGTTTCCTGAAGCAATGGTACAAGTGCAGATACATCTCTAATCGGTGATCCGCCCTTGGCAAAAGTCAGAAGCTGTGTTGTAAGAGCTCTTGCACGGTCAATCGTGGAGAGTGTAGATTTTAGATATTTACAAGCCTTCTCATCTCTGGTTTCGGAATATGCCAGATCAATGTACCCATAGATTCCACCGAGCAGATTGTTAAAATCATGGGCAATTCCACCTGCCAGAATGCCAAGCGATTCAAGTCTCTGTGATTTTTGTATTGTCTCTTCAGTTTTTTTCCTCTCGGTAGTGTCTTCAAGAATTGACGCAAAAAGAAAACTGTTTTTATTTGGTATTCGGAACATCGTCTGTCTGAAATTACGATTTTGACCATCAGCCCGTATAAATATCCCTTCTGCAACCTTATTCATTACTTCGGACACACCGGGATTGCAAAATTGACTCACCGTGTTTTCAATTTTTGCGCGGTTTTTCGGTGTATTGAATTCCTGCGGAATTATGTCGTCACTGAGATCCCAGATAGTTCTACCAAGAACTGCCGCCCTTTCTATTCCGGATATTTTTTCGCATGCATTGTTCCATTCAAGTATCTGACCATTTTCATCGGTCAGAATCAGTCCTTCAGAGAACTGTTCAACAATACTTCTGTGCTTTTCTTCACTTTCACGAAGCGCTTCTTCGGTCTTCAACTGAACAATACTGGAACCTACACGACTTGCAATTGTTTCAAGCACTGTTCTGGCATATGCCGGAATATCATCACGAACATGCGAACCTATGTTCATACATCCTATAACATGGTTTTCATGTGTAACAGGAATAACTCCTAATGTACGGATTTTTTCATTATCAGGAAAACTTCCAAATGTATTGATATTATCGTATGCAATGTATACCGGATGTCCGTCAAGCACGATCTGTGTATTCATACTTGTTGCATCATAATTGGTTGTGGCTGCAGTAAATTCCTCAGTGACTCCCTGATGAACTGCCAATGAAAGGCTTTTATCGTGTTCGTTGACAAGATATATTGCACCGCAATCCATTTCAGAAGCATTTATCGCTGCATCAAGACAGAGTTTTAACCAGGCTTGTGTACTGTTTGCATTATTAAGCTGTATGGCAAGTGAATGCTCAAGTGCAAGCAGGTTCTCATTACGTTTTCTGTCAGTGATATCAATTTCCAATCCATCACTTACAATATGATTGTTTGAAAGCCGACGCAGTGTTGAAATGGTAAGCCTGTGTCGTATCTCACCAGATGGCATTCTGACACGAGTTTCCGCTTTAAAAACCCCCATGTTTTTCAGTGCAGCATCCTCATTTTCAGAAACTACACTCAGGTCATCCTTGACAATATGATTGAAAACCAGAGAGGAGTCTTTAAGTGCCTCTTCCGGAGAAATCCCATGCAACGTTCTAACTCCTTCACTTACATAAAGGAATTTCCTATCTTTTCCATCTTCTCCTATATCTAATTCATACACCATTCCACCAGGCAATTTATCACTTAAAGTACGCAGTCGGTTTTCACTTTCCCGTAGTTTCATTTCTGCATTTATGCGATTGGTGATATCTTCAATTGTCAGGAGAAAGTATGTTTTCTGCTCAAGAACAATCGTTTCTTTCATAACCAATACAGTTTTTGTTTCTCCATTTTTGCACTTTATATTTTTTTTTGTACTTTTATTACTGTAGCAATCCGAAACATTATCCTGTATAAAATCAAAGTCACTATCCTTCATCAGGATAGTAAGTGTATCTGCCGGTTTATTAACCAATTCATCACGTTTATAACCTGAAATCGCTGTAAATGAATTGTTTACATCAATAATGGTGTTTCCGGTTATATCAATTACCACGTATGCAAGTGGTGTTGTTTTAAATATCTGGCGAAAAAGCTCATCATAAGGAGATTTTTCAACATCGTTTATATTTTTATCATACATTTACCCGAAAACTCCGTTTTGTTAAAAAAGATCTCTAAGTTATTAATTTATAGTAAAAGAGTATATAATACCGGCATTATTTTTAACAAACAATTTTAGAGTTAATTATTAATTTACTGAGAAATTTATGATAGTTTTCGTCATTTACTCTTTTAACCTGCAATAGATCTTCAATTTATCGATATCACCCAAAATCAGGTATTGCTGTAAAATATTTATGAGAGATTTTGTAAAATGTTCATTATTTCATCACGTCAAGTATTTTACTGCTATTTTTTGACAGATTTTCAAGTTCGATGATCGTTTCCTTTAATGTACCGGACACATTGATAACATCTTTTTCGAGCCTCGTGAATGTTTCCTGGCTATCCTTGTCCGCTTTTTTAGAATTCTCTAAATTGGTACGGATATCGTTGAGCAAACGTTCGATTTGTCCTGTGTTGTTTTTAACTGATGTTGAAAGTTTCCGGATTTCCCCCGCAATGACAGAAAATCCCTTTCCATGTGCTCCGGCATGAGCTGCCTCTATTGTAGTATTTAAAGCCAGGATGTTGACTGCTGAAGAGACTGAATTGATCGCTTTAACGGCATCCATCATCTTAAATATTTTATTCCCCATTTCCTCAATCAGTAAACTTGCAGATTTCAATTTTTCATTATTCTCTTTAGTAAGATTGATCAATTCTCCGATCGTCCCCAGTTTTTCTCCGGTCATCATATGAATTTTTCTTATGGAGTCAATCATTGGTGTAACAAGTTCCTGTATGTTTGTACTTCGTTTCGTGAGAATTTTTTCAGTATTCTGCATTTGAAGTAACAATTCTGAACCCATTAGTGAGCTCGAAATCTGTCCCTGCAGCGTATCGAAGAGTGCACCATCTTCCGGCCCCAGCTCAAAAAGTGCATATCCAAGTTTTTTATCCTTAAAACTAAGAGGATGAACCGCAAAAGTAAATCTCCTGCCCTGGGGTAACAATTCCGGTTCCGGCAGTGAATGCGATCTGTATTCAGCATTTCCATGCATTACATTCCCATCCCTGTAACCGACGTACAAGCGGGATTCACTTTCGTATCCTTTAGCATCATTGATACGATAGATATAAAACGAAGGAATATTGAGCCCTGGAAGCTGGTTGATTAATGATTCTTTTAAACTTTCAAAATCGAATGCTGTTATCAATGCCAGTCCGGCATCTCTCAAAGCTCTGGATTGTTTTTCAGAAATAATTTTATTGAAATCCTTTATCTGCTTCGACATTTCACCAATAAAAACGCGTGCTTGATTTATTAGATTGTCAGCGGTTAAGCATTTGATTTTATCATCAAAGGCTAAAAATGTCTCTGTTCTGATAAGTGAAATAACATTCTGTAATTCAAACGGATCACGATTAATCCTAATAATCTCATTTAACATTTCTTTGAGTTTTGTAAGAAACAAACCTTTCATACCACCATTTATCTCATCAAAGTAGCACTGGATTGTATCAGTTATTAACCGCTGGTCGATGCCCGTAATTAATTCCGCTACCTTATTGAAAATTTCATCGCTGATTTTAAAATGTTTCTGCTTCATCTTTTTATTTTTTACTGGTAAATTTTCAATATTAGCCTGAAGTATCTCTTTTGAATAGCAACCGCATGACTGGCGTATGATGAGTTTTGCAGGAACCGAAACAGATTCAACAAAAGTTTTACCATGAATCATATCAATAAGCATTTCTACTGCTTTTGACGCCATGTCAGCAAAATCCTGTTTGACTGTTGTAAGTGATGGATTGTAAGCCGCGGCTTCACTTGTATCATCGAAACCTGTAATAGAAATATCATCAGGAATTTTTTTCCCCAATTCTCTGGCCCTGTTTAGTGCTCCAAAAGCCATCGCATCATTTGACGCTATAATACAATCTATTTCAAATTTGTTTTCTTTAAAGAAATAATCAGCGGCTTTCTCTCCTGATGCCTCATCAAAAACTCCGTTGAATACAAGTTCCGGTCTGAATTGATGTCCGTTTGCTAAAAGCACTTCTTTGTAAACATTGAACCTTTCCTCAGCATCGGGGTTGCCCTGTGATCCAGTAATGAATGCTAGATTCTTGCATCCATGTTGCACAATCATGTGCTTAATCAATTCTTTCATCCCGCTTTTGTTGTCTACATGAACATCCGAATAGCCATCAATTGGACCAACAATGCTTATAAGCGGTAATCCTGAAAAATGTCCTGCAAACTCCCTGAATCTCTCCAGGGTAATGAAGTTTTTTACCGTGCAGCTTGTGATTATTCCGTCAATATTTTTTTTATTGACAAGATCGTATACGAAATTGCGGTTTATTTCGTAGGGATTATATGGTGATGTATCTATCGAGCCACCGGCAATGGAAAACAGGTTGATATCATATTTTTTTGCAGCACTTGACACCCCGCCCCAGACCGCATCCTGGAATCCTCCATTGCCAGTTGACTGTTCTATGAAAAACGCTACATTAAGCCTCTGTGAATTATTTTTTGCTGTTTCCATATTGTAAACAATACCATCCTATTTTAATGCAACAGAAAATATCACTTAGATGCATTTTAAATAATTTCTAATTATGATTTTATATTAAAAATTTCAGATAGCCTATATTTATGTAATTTTATAATAAAAAAAAACGGTGACCAACTACAATTGGATTAAAAACGTCTGAAAAGACTCGAGAGAGAGAGACGATTTCAGGTTTGATTTTTTCTAATTATACGAGTATCAACCTAAGAGACTCCCCCCCCTACCTGCACACACAATCTGTACGAATGCCTGATAATCGACATTAAAATACGCTGTTTTGACCGGCACGCGACGACCAGATATGGAAATTAGTCCACAAATCAAAGCCTTTTAGTTCTTCGCCACAGCACTTATTTAATTGTTATTTTCTTCTAATATAATCACTTATAAGAATTATCCTAAAAAAAGGTTTTACATCCGATGATAATTGTTTATATTGCATTTGTGCAGTTGTTTTGTTCATCGCCTGGATTGTTTCAGTCCGTTTTTGCAGGCAGCTCAGACTGACAGCTCCACTTTCAGTGGTTTCATTAACACGTGAATTTTAATTTCGAGACTTAATCTAAAAAATCAGTCTGTGGTTTTTTTTCACCATTCTTCATAAGGAGCTTGGATTATGATCCATTTTTCACAGTTACACCATTTATCATTGCAAAAATTACTTGATGAACTTTGGAAATCTGATCCAGTTTTTTATGAGCTTCTAAAAGAATCTACCGACATTGCCACAACTCGCAAAAAAATTTTTACACACATTGAAAAATTCGAGTATAAATATTTTGACATGTTATCAGATGAATTTGCAGCCACAGCTCATATTATTGATCGCGATTGTGCGAAAGATTGTATGCGTGTACTTAAAGATATTTTCCGGGCGGAAAATGAAAGGATCACTAAGTGCAGTGCGCTTGAAATTTTAATCGGGAGTGCACAGGAGAATAAGGAGATTATAGCTAAAACAAGTAAAGGATTTTATTGCGAGTTTATTTATCTTCTTCAGGGTATGAATCTTTCTACAAACAGATATATGTTCAACCAGACTTCTGATAAAATTTCAGCATCTACGAATCGATTTGATCGTCTTGATAGTTATGCACAACTTTTAGACGATGCATTCCTGAAGTTTAAAAAAGGGACTGATCCGGATATTGTTGAAAATAATTGTGAAGTAAAAAAAGCAATTCTTAAGACTCTTAACGCAACAGAGCAGATGTGGAATGATTACCGCTGGCAGATACGCAATATTATCACAGACAGAACCACTGTTGAGCAGTTTGTTACATTGGAACAGGATGAAATTGAAGGAATAGATGCAGCCAAGGAATATGGTATACCTGTACAGATCACTCCTTATTACCTTACACTGTTTAACAAATCAGGCAGAACTAAACACGATCGTGCAATAAGGGCTCAGGTTATTCCATCAAAGAACTACTGCGATCAGATTCATATGACTCGTCAAAAAGGTGAAAGCAATGATTATATGGACGAGCAGAGCTGCAGTCCTATTAGCGGAGTTACCAGACGATATTCCAAAATCGTAATACTAAAACCATTTGATTCCTGTCCGCAAATCTGTGTTTATTGCCAAAGAAACTGGGAAATAACCGGAATTAACGATGCTGTCATTTCAAAAAGTAAGATAAGCGATGCAATTAAATGGATAGCTGAAAACAAAAAAATTAGTGAAGTGATACTTACCGGTGGCGACCCGCTAACGCTGGATGACAACTATTTAGAATGGATCATCTCATCCTTAGCTTCTATTGCTCATATCGAACGGATTCGTATTGGTACCCGTACATTAGTTACACTTCCCTTCAGATTTACCAAAGAACTCGTTTCGATTTTTGAAAAATATCACCAATGGGGAACCAGGGAGATCGCGTTAATGACTCATTGCGAACACCCCTTTGAAATAACACCTGATGTTCTTAATGCGGTTCAACGACTTAAACGGGCTGGAATAAATATTTATAATCAACAGGTTTTCACCTATTATAACAGTCATCGTTTTGAAACAGCATTTCTAAGGAAAACATGTAAAGTCAGTGGCCTTGATCCTTACTACTCGTTTAACACCAAAGGTAAAGAAGAAACTATCGATTTTCGTGTACCGATGGCCCGAATTCAACAGGAACGCAAAGAAGAGGCGCGTCTTCTTCCAGGCCTGGTAAGAACCGATGAACCTGTATTCAATGTTCCACGTTTAGGGAAATCGCATCTGCGTGCATGGCAGGATCATGAGCCAATTATGATAAAATCGGATGGTTCGCGTATATACAGGTTCTTTCCCTGGGAGTCCCGCCATTCCCTTGTAGATACCTACCTTTATACTGATGTTCCGATTTACGATTACCTACTTCGGTTGTACAATGACGGCGAAAATCCTGCCGATTACGACTCAATCTGGTATTACTTCTAAGTTTGAGTACAATTCTTTTAACCAGTATTAAATTAGTGGTGGTTAAAAGAATTTACCGAATTTTGACACAGTATCAATATTCTTAAAAACAATCATTATTTATGATGACCTGATTTCACATTTATGATAAACTGATGTACATAAACAAATGTGCAGCTACCCAGCTGCCAGTACCATTTGTTTACTGATTTATTTTCTTCCATTATTTCACACATATCCTAGATGAAAGGGTTTAAAAATGGAATTAGTTGAATTGTTAAAAAGTCAACTTGGTGTCTCCGACACGCAAGCATCCGGTGGTGCAGGGCTTTTGCTAAAATTGGCGAAAGATAAACTTGGGGCCGATTTCAGCAAAATTTCAGGATCGATTCCTGATACTGATAAATTGCTGTCATCAGCACCTTCTGCCGGTGGAATTGGCAGTCTTGTTTCATCACTCACTGGAGGAAAAAGTGATCTTGGCAATCTTGCTTCACTTGCTGGCGGCCTAAAAAAACTTAACCTCGATCCTGCTATGATAAGTAAATTTGTTCCGGTAATTTTATCATTTGCACAATCAAAAGGCGGAGATACAGTGAAAGGTCTGCTTGAAAAAGTATTGAAATAAAATACAAACCATTAATGCCACACAGGTGCATAGGCACAAAACAAACAATGAATAATCGTCAGGACATATTTCTCCTTTTGATTTTTTTCAGAAGGAGATAATATATTGATCCCGAATCGCGTTATTTAATCAATAAAGCAATTTTCAACCCAACTTGTGCAATAAATCAACAGCTCAACAATTTGACAGAAACGTTACAAAGCCTCCTTCTTGTATATTTTGGATTCAAGTATCACTAAGAATAATGCCATTTGCCTCACGATAAAGAAAATTTTTAACGCAAGAATTTACCCCACTCTTCTTAAAGACATTTTTTGATACTACAAAGTCTGCGAATTTGTTGATTTTTCTGTTTTTTTGGGATGATTTCCTTATATTAACGATGGTTATTCAGATTTTGGGGAATATATCAACGTATCCGTTGATTTCCAAACCCAGGCTTACATACTTGAAGCGTGTACTACCGGAATATGGTGAATTACTGTATCATTCAGGAAGGATGTTGCACAATGCAGCTGATTAGACGAATTGTATTTGTAACAGGATTAGCAGGCTGTTTACTGTCTCAATCTTTTGGCCAGGATGTTAACCTTAAAGGAAAAGTGCTTGATGAAAACGGGGCGGCTGTTTCAGGTGCACAATTGACATTAAAAAAGTTGAACTATACATGTACTACTAATGACAATGGTGAATATTCATTAGACAAATCTCAATCACCGGTAATAAATAATATCGCTATGAAGTCAACATCATTTATTGGTTTGACACCAAAATTTCTTGAACTCGGGAATTATTTTGATGCAACAATTACCGTATTCTCAATTCGTGGATCGGTGGTATCAAAACTGACTGTTAACAATCAGAACCGTGTCGCAATTGACAAGCTAATCCCTGTAAATTTAAACTCTCAATCAGTAATCATATCCATAGTAACGATTGACAAAGTAACAAACATCAAAGCTGTAAAATACGGATCACAGTGGGTATACAACAACAAAACGGTTACTAAAGCATCCGGCAACTCTGCACTGAAACACGCTAAATCCAATGCTGATATTATTGATACGCTCGTTGTTAAGAAAGATGGAATGAAGAAAAAACAGGTACCGCTTACAAACCTCATTGCCACACTTGACGATATAATTCTAAAATATGATGTTGAAGAAATTGACAGCAGTAAGATGATTAACGATGTGACTTTTTCTGAGCCAAGCCGGACATTTAAAGAGCCTCTGTCGATAACTATGACAACAGATATTCCAAATGCAGAAATCCGTTACACAACAACAGGAGAGCTCCCCAGCTCTGAATCAGATATTTACAGCGAAGCCATCGAGATCTCATCAACAACGCAGTTAAGAGCTGCAGCATTTGTTGATGGTAAGATGTCGGGTTTACCAAGCACGGCAATTTATATTGCCCGCGATTTTGATTATACATCAGATATTCCGATTCTTATTATGGAAGGATATGGAGGTGGTGCACCACCGGATAAATATAATTTTATCAACCTTGGAGTAATGATTTTTGATCCGGTTGATGGTAAATCATCACTTGACGCTCTGCCAACACTTTCAACAAGAGCCGGTTATCACCTGCGCGGCCAGTCCTCAATGATGATGTTTAATCAGGCACCATATAGAATTGAATTATGGGATAATTTTAATGAAGATGTCAATCAGCCTGTAATGGGAATGCCATCTGATGCCGATTGGGCACTTATATCTCCATGTACTGATAACACATTGATCCGTAACGTATTAGCAACAGAAATCGGAAAACAGCTCGGTCTTAAAACAGTTCAATATCGTTTCTGTGAAGTGTTTATCAATCAGGATGGCGGTCCACTAACTGCATCTGATTATGAAGGTGTTTATACACTTTTTCAGCCTGTCAAAAACAAGAAAAACACACTCAACCTTAAAAAACTTGATGAAAATGATACTGATCCTGCTAAAATTACCGGTGGGTATCTTTTCAAATTTGACAACGCTGTAAAAGATAGTGGTATGGTTTTTATTGAGTGTACAGGTGCAAAGAAGTTCATTGATGGAAATCCGATGTGGGGTGGTAAAAAGGATACTAATGCAACATGCTGGAGCGATCTTGAACTTGTATCTCCGAATCCTCCTAATGATCAGCAAATGATGTATATAACAAATTATGTTCAGGAATTTCATGATGCCCTGCATGCAAACCCGATTGGCAACTGGAAAAGTTACATTGATGTTGAATCATTTGTTAACAACTATATTTTAAATGAGATAACACGAAATGTTGACGCCTGGATAAGAAGTCATTTCATGTACAAAGACAGAGATGGTGTATTAACTGCAGGTCCGGTATGGGATTACAATTTTGCAATGGATAATTACTCCCATAAAATTGAAGGCTGGCAGATTGATGATGTACGTTCCGGAAGCGACGACTGGCATCTCAGAATGTGGAAACAGCAGGATTTCAAAAGTTCCTTGAAAAAACGCTGGAATGAGCTTCGTCCGAATGTTCTCTCAAATGAAACTGTCCTGAAAACTATTGATAATACGAAAGCTCCAATTACTAATGTTGCTGAAAGAAATTTCACTGCGTGGCCTATGGGTAAATGTACTGATGGTGGAGGTTTTGGTGGTGGTTTTGGTGGTGGTGGTGGATCTACAGCGACAACATGGGAGGGTCAGATTAAAGACCTTAAAACCTGGCTGACAAATCGAATGAACAGCCTTGATACATTGATGGCTAAACTTCCGTGATTAGATTAAAATAGTTTTTACTAAATTCCGGGTAGAAATGGGTGAGAAATCACCTGTTTCTACTCGGAATTAAATCTGCAACGGTTTTTCTTTATTGTGGCTAAAGCCCTGAATGAACTGATCCCGAAAACAACTGTAATATTGACAAAAAACCACACCATGAACGTTACTTCCGAGAGGAATACATGTTTTACGTGTTGATAAACCTGAGTATTGTTCTAAAAAGAGATTCCTGCAGTAAGCATCAGAAACTTAAAAATCTTTAAAACAACCTGTTTCATAAAAATGTGTTTCTTGCAATTAGTTATGCGATTCACTCTCATCGTGATGTACTAGAGCCTTCGATT
>Ga0123334_1006412_pt1 | contig 10898 bp, 15 predicted proteins | sample BiotimSIPDNA_FD_89706 | JGI IMG/M metagenome (GOLD analysis project Ga0123334, IMG submission 89706) | Anaerobic biogas reactor microbial communites from Washington, USA - Biogas_R1 time_0 SIP DNA | ecosystem: Engineered > Bioreactor > Anaerobic > Unclassified | place: Washington, USA... | reverse complement strand
CCAAGCACTATCTACAGATGGTTCACTCATATTTTGCAGGCTGGTTTTCATATTCTTATTATGAAGAGGTGAGTATTAATGATAAAAATATCAGATTTACGTAATCGTGATGTGGTAAATATTTTGGACGGAAAGAAACTGGGCAACATAATCGATATTGATTTGGATTTGGACAACGGTAGGGTATTGGCATTAGTTCTGCCAGGTAGAGTTAAAGGATTTCTGTTTACAAAACGAGAGGAAGTAGTAGTACCATGGCAAAAAATCGTGCGGATAGGACGAGATGTTATACTGGTGGAAGTACCGATAGTGAGCGAGATGGATGATTACCGCAGTGATTACTTGCTGGATGAAGATGATTTGTAGCCGGTTGAATTGTTTAGGGAGTTTGTTCATAATAAGGGCAGTACAATCGCCCGTAAGGTGGGGTATAAGTGAGATGTCCGTATTGCCAGGAATTTGAGAGCCGAGTATTGGATTCGCGTCCCAGTGAGGACGGCTCTTCCATTCGGCGCCGCCGTGAATGCAACCTATGTAAACGGAGGTTTACTACATACGAGCGTGTTGAAGAACGCCCTTTGCTAGTGGTCAAAAAAGGCGGTAACCGGCAACCTTTTAACCGTGACAAGCTTATTGCTGGACTTACCCGGGCCTGTGAAAAAAGACCAGTTAACATGGAACAGATTGAGCAACTGGTTGGTGAAATCGAACGCGATCTGCGTGATAAATATGACCGTGAAGTAAGCAGTCGCATCATTGGTGAGATGGTAATGGATCGGCTGGAGAGTTTGGATGAGGTTGCCTATGTGCGTTTTGCTTCGGTCTATAGACAGTTTACCGATCTAAACAGTTTCATTAAGACTATTGATCAGCTTAAGAAATCCTGATGCTAGTTTTCCTCTAAATCGGTTGCTAAGAACTCCTGAAGTTTTTCTTTTATAATCGGCAGGGGAAGAATACGTTCTTCTATACGACTTATTGTGCGACCATACAGATACATACTATCCTGGTATTTGCCGATGTCACGAACTGACTGGGGCAGGCTGTCAAGGTTCTCCATCCACCTTATCGCCGAGGAACGGGGCAAATGGAAAGTAAACCGATAGTTCTCCAGGGCGACCCGAAACTCGACCAGGGAGTAATACTCCTTATCAACAGCACCCAGAGTACATTTCGGGCAGTGATACCCTTTTTTTAAGTATTCTACATAGGACATGCCTGCTGCCCGTGCTGATTCTTTGCAATCATCACACAGCCAGATGTACTTACGATCGGGACCTAGCAGATAGACCGCCTGCATTAAATCAGCAAAGTGGACATACATTTTCCGGATGACCTTATTTTTTAAACGGTATAGTTCTTCAGCCTGGACATGGTACTTTTTAGCATAATGATTCAAATGGAAAAGATAAAAACAGGTCATTAAGAACTTCTCCTGGGGGTGATCCCGGACAGAGTCCACAAACCTGTCATAGTAGTTCAACGTTCGTCTCAATCGCCGAAAATCATGGGCAGCGGAATTAGGTGGGCTATGTTTTTTTCTATGACTGATCTCCTGGAGTATGGAATGAATATCCAGGTTGTTTACTTCATTTTCCGAAAATAGATAGGTGGAACCTCGACCTGAATGGCGTTGAATGTTGGCCACGTTCAAATAACCATACCTCACCATTTCATGTACCTGACGATTGCTGAGATTGTATTTGAGGGCAATTTCACTTATAGTCAGCATGGATATATCACCTGTCATGTTCAAACGGCTTTATTCAGAGTCCTGGGACATTTCTTCGAGAAGCGCTTGAGCTTCTGACAAAACCTGTTCGGGAACCATTACTTTGACTTCGGCCAAAGGTCCTACTGTAACTGGCATCTGAGGAATATCATGTCTGATCATTTTATGCAGTATACCGTAGGAGATGAGCAAACTTTCAATTACCAAATCGTTGGGAGGGTATACTTTGGTGAGCAATACCCAGTTCGCGGAATTAATATCGTAACCGCAGTTTGCGCATGTCAGGCTTTGACTAGTCAACCTTTGCTTACATTGAGGACAATTCACCTATCATCACCTCTGTATCAATATTTTATGCGAAAAGGACGGTTTTCACAAATGAGCCTGGAAAAATGGCAGATCAAGAACAATATATGCTTTTTAACCCTGCCGAACTGGGAGGAACACGGTGCGCGCGTTCTATTTTCCACCCGCCATGGCGGCATCAGCAAGGGATGCTATAGCAGTATGAATATGGCTTTGCATGTCGGCGATGACCCGGAAGCGGTATTGGCTAATCGCCAGCTCCTTATGGAATTGGCAGGACACAATCTGTCGCAAATGATCTGTTGTCAGCAGGTACACGGTAATCGAGTAGTGGCAGTTGATAGTTCCCACGCTGGTTGCGGTTCGGTGCGATTTGAAGATGCACTGCCCGATACCGATGGACTGGTTACTGCTACCCCCGGATTAGTCCTTACCACCTTCTATGCCGATTGCATACCAGTTTTTTTCTATGATCCGGTGCGTCGGGTGGTGGCTTTGAGCCACAGCGGGTGGAAAGGTACATTGAACTCAATTACGGCTAAAACCCTGCAGGTGATGTATGATCGATTTCAATGCCAAGCATCTGACATGATGATTTATATAGGGCCGGGAATCAGTCAGTGCTGTTTTGAGGTACAAGCTGATTTGGCTGATAAAGTGATCTCTGCATTCCCTAATGATCGTGATATAATCATAATGGATCAAAATCGCATAAAGTGGGATTTGAAGGAAACCATTCGCCGATGTGCTGTTAATAATGGGGTAGCGGAGAACAGGATCAACGTTTCCCCGTGGTGCACATCTTGTCATACGGAGTGTTTTTATTCCTTCCGAAAGGAACAGGGGCATACCGGCCGAATGGCTGCGATGATCACCCTTGTTAATGGTGATGATGAATGAAAAAGATTTTGGTGGTTGATGACGAAGCCTATATCGTTGAACTGGTCAAATTCAATCTGGAGAAGGAAGGTTACCAGGTGATAGTAGCCAGTGATGGCCGCAATGCACTGAAAATGGTTCAGACCGAGCAACCAGATCTGGTTTTACTAGATATCATGCTACCTAATATTGATGGTTTAGAGGTATGTCGCATCTTAAAGCAAAGTCCTGACACGAATTCTATACCCATAATCATGCTCACGGCCAAAGGTGATGAGTTTGATACTGTTTTGGGACTAGAAATGGGTGCGGATGACTACATTAAGAAACCATTCAGCCCCAGGGAAATGATAGCTAGAGTCAAAGCCCGCCTGCGAGCCTTGAAAATCCTTGAAGCTGAAAAGGCAGTGGGAGAAAAAGCCTATGTGATCAAAGATCTGATCGTTGTGCCGGAAAAATATGAGGTTTTTTTAGGTGAGGACAAGCTGGAACTAACTCCCAAAGAATTTGAGTTGTTGAGTTTGATGGTATCTCATCAGGGCAAAGTCTTTACCCGGGAAGCACTCCTGGAAAAAGTATGGGGATATGAATATTCGGGTGATACACGCACCGTAGACGTTCATATCCGCCACCTGCGCCAGAAGCTGGGTGATGACTCTAATTACCCTGACTATATAGAGACAGTGCGTGGGGTTGGATATCGTTTCGTAGAGGGAAGAGTTAAGTAGGAGAGAAGTGGGAATGTTAAGTTTATTGCAGGAACAGAGGCGCATTCAGGGGATATTAGCCAGTATGGTAGATGCTGTATTGGTAGTGGATACTCATGCTCGCATCAGTCTGGCCAACAAGGCAGCGGAAAACCTTTTTCTGGTCAGGGAAGGAGCTCTGGAAGGCAAACGCCTGGATGAAATAGATGGGGATCAGGAAGTCAGTGGAATGATCTGTCATGTGCTGACAACCGGTAAAGAAGTATTTACTGAAACCACCATTAATCCGTCTACACAGATTTTTCGTGTTCATGTAGTACCTATTAAAGATCCAGATGGAATGGTGGAAGCAGCGGTGGCTGTTTTTCATGATGTCACTGACGCCAGGAACTTTGACCAGATGCGCTCGGGATTTGTTGCTAATGTATCCCATGAACTAAGAACGCCTTTAACATCCATTAAAGGATTTGTAGAGACTCTATTGGACGGTGCCATGGAAAACAGTGACACTTGTCGGCGCTTTCTCTCTATTATTGAAACGGAAACCGAACGTTTGACCCGTTTGATCGACGATTTACTCAGCCTGTCCTCTCTGGAGTCCAATGATAGAAACATTCACCTCAAACCGGTATGTTTGGCTCGTTCCATGCGCAGCATTATGAATATCATGGGGCCGCAGATAAGTGACAAACATCTGCATGTGGAGTTTATTTATCCGCAGAGCATTCCCCGTATTCTTGCTGATGAAGACTTACTGGGACAGGTTTTGATCAACCTCTTGGATAATGCTATCAAGTATACTCCTGTTGAGGGAAAGATCTTTATTCGTTGTCGACAGCGTGACAGTCGCCTCATCATTTACTTTACTGATACCGGGCTTGGAATCCCCCGGGATAGTATTCCTCGTGTATTTGAGCGTTTTTATCGGGTCGATAAAGCCCGATCCCGTAATCAAGGGGGAACTGGCCTTGGTTTAGCCATTGTCAAGCATATTGTAGAATCCCATGGCGGGGAAGTCTTTGTCGACAGTGAAGTTGGCAAGGGTTCAACCTTTGGTGCAAGTTTTTTATCGGTATAATCACTGAAAAAAGAGGAAAGATCAGTGCCAACGCCGAAGATATATAGTTTTAGACCAGCGAATAACTAACAGGGGATCGATAGTGTGCCCAACTTGGATAGGAATCTCAATGACATTAGACAACGGATTGCAGCTGCCTGTGCTGTCGTGGGACGCGATCCCAACAGCGTCACCCTGGTAGCGGTGAGCAAGACCGTGAGTGTGGAGACAGTGCAAGAGGCTGTAAAACTGGGGGTCACCGACTTTGGAGAAAACCGGGTAGCTGAATTAGTTCATAAAAAAACATTGGTACCGCAAGTTCGTTGGCATATGATAGGGCGACTGCAGACCAATAAAGTAAAGGACGTTGTGGGTAAGGCCTGCTTGATCCACTCTTTGGATAGATGGAATCTAGCCGAATCCTTGCACAAACGAGCTGAAATGCTCGGTGAGACTGTACCGGTCTTACTGCAGGTAAACATAGCTGGCGAAGAACAAAAAGCTGGTCTACCATCTGATGAGGTGTTGCCTTTTCTGCAGTCCATGGATCAGCTGCCGCAGGTGAAAATTATGGGATTGATGACTATGGCACCTATTAGCGATGAGGCCGAAGCTTCACGTCCCATCTTCCGAGAACTGGCCCAGTTGCGGGAGAGGCTGCAACAACATGAGATACCTAATATTTCCCTCCAGTATCTATCCATGGGAATGTCCCAGGATTTCGAGGTGGCTATACAGGAAGGAGCTAATCTGGTAAGGATAGGATCCTCCATATTTGATAACAGATGAAATTATTATTGGTGAGGAGGTAGGGTAAATGGGTTTCGGTGATAAGTTTTGGTCATGGCTTGGTATAGAGCATGAGGAAGTGCGGGAAGAATTATTGGAGCTTCCTCAAAATGCTGAGGAAAGCAGAAGTCCAGCCAATATTGTCAGTATTCATACCAACAAAACCATGAAAGTGGTGATCTGTGAACCAGAGAGTTTTGATGAGGTGCAGATTCTGGCCGATCACTTAAAGAACCGTAGACAAGTAATTATGAACCTGGAAGCAACGCCGCCAGATATGGCCCAACGTATCATTGATTTTCTCAGTGGTACTACTTATGCGTTGGATGGTCATAGCCAACAGCTGGGGCGGCAAATTTTCCTATTTACACCAAGCAATGTTGAAATCGCCAAGGATCACCGCACCATGATGCGGCGTCCCGGATGGCTTAACAGTCCCGGAGTTGATCGCTGATGATTTTGGGAGTTATCGGCTGTGGCAAGATGGCCAAGGCCATGGTGTCAGGCATTTATGAGCAAAAACCTCGCCTGTACTCTACTCTGCTCGTTAACGATACTGATACCCAGCAGGCAGAGGCTTTTGTTGATCTCTTTTCAGCTCAAAATTATGACCAGCTTGATTTGGTCAGGCATTCAAATGTAGTGTTACTGACTGTCAAACCTCACCAGGTTAGGGAAGTGCTTAACCATACTTCTTCAGCCTGGAGACCCGGGCAACTGCTGATCTCGGTGGCCGCAGGCATAAAAATCGGCGTAATACAAAGCTATTTGCCTTCAGATGTAAAGGTGATAAGGGTTATGCCTAATCTGCCAGCATTGGTGGGAGCTGGCATTACCGCCATTGCTGCTGGCGAAGAGGTTGAGAAAGAAGATTTTGTTCAGGTGGAAAATCTCCTGTCAGGACTGGGAAAGACAGTAATAACCGATGAGAAGAAAATGGATGCGATTACCGCTGTTTCGGGTTCAGGGCCGGCTTATGTTATGATGGTAGTTGAGTCAATGACGGAAGCGGCTGTTCAAATCGGGTTAGATTGGGATTTGGCCAGGCAGTTGGTACTTTCCACTATAAGCGGAAGCATAACAATGCTAGAGATTACGGGTCAGCATCCTGCCCAATTGCGTAATCAGGTATCTTCACCAGGGGGCACCACGATTGCAGCAATCAAACTGCTGGAAGAATGGGGCTTACGCAATGCTTTTTATCATGCCATCGAAGAAGCTTACCAGCGTTCGATGCAATTAGGTCAAGAATAACAGGGGAGGAAAAGGATTGAGTTTATTTATTATACAGCTTATTAACACAGCATTTACTGTTTTGATTTGGCTGATCATCGGTAGGTGTATTCTATCATTTGTTTCTCACAATCCCTACCACCCGATCATAAAATTCGTATATGATATTACTGAACCTATCATGAGTCCTTTTCGCCGATTGCTTCCGGCCGCTGGAGTCATAGATTTTTCGCCTATACTTGCGATTATGGCTGTAACCCTAGTACAGTACTTAGTAATGCAACTGCTTTATTTCATAATATAAAGGGGTCTATTCAATAATGTACAATACCAACCTGGAACTGCTGGCTCCTGCAGGAAAATGGGAAGTTCTCCAAAGTGTTGCTCAAGCGGGAGCTGATGCTGTTTATGCCGGCGGCAAGCGGTTTAATATGCGCATGCTTCGTCCGGATTTTAATTTTTCTGAACAGGAATTAAGACAAGCAGCGGATTATCTCCACGAGCAGAATAAACGTCTCTATGTTACGGTAAACAACCTATATTATGAGGACGAACTGGCTGAGCTGCAAGACTATCTGTATTATTTACAGGAGATCGAAGTTGACGGTTTGATTATCCAGGATCTAGCCGTAGCGGAGATACATGGGAAACTAGGCCTTACCATTCCGATGCATGCCAGTGTGCAGATGGGGATCGGCACCTCTAGTGCGGTGAAATTTCTCGAGTCGCTAGGATTTAGCCGGGTCATACTATCCAAAAACCTCTCTCTGCACGAGATTAAAGATATTCATCAGCACAGTAACCTGGGGCTGGAGTTTTTTGCCCATGGTGATATGTGCATTTCTCATACTGGGCAATGTCTGTTCAGCAGTTTGATCGCTGGGAAAAGCGCTAATCGTGGACGTTGTCTTAAGCCCTGTCGATGGAAATATGAATTGGAACTGGGGGACTGTCAACTCCCTCCGGGCTACTATCTAGCCCATAATGACCTGTGCCTTTATCCTCATCTGCTGGAATTGGTACAAGCAGGGGTAGCATCATTTAAGATTGAGGGACGTATGCGCGACTCAAGCTATCTTACTGTGCTGATCAAAGCGTATCGAGAGGCTCTGGATAGAATAATCCAGCTACAGGATGAGTACAAAACCGATGGGTATGCCCTGCAGAACCTTCATGAAAACCGTATAAGGGATTTTAATAGTGCTGGTCTTTGGGGGCCTATCGAAATAGATTGTATTGGGGTTGACGGAAGTCGGGAACCTTATTTTCCGACTGCTCCAGTTGAAGTAATTTCTCTTCAATCCCATGATTTTGAACCCCAGGCTTATAAAGCCGCAACCATTCCTCAGTTAATAGTTAAAGTTAGTAACCTGGAAGCATTAAAGCGGTTAAAAGATCAGTCCATTGGATATTTTGTATTGGGTTTAGAAAAAATGCGGCCCGGCAATTGGGGCTGGTCATGGCATGAATTAGTTGCAGCCATGGAATACTGTCAGGAACAGGGACTTGAGTATGTGGTGGAAACACCTCGAATTGTTATGCAACAGGATCTGGAAAGAGTTAAAACCCAATTGGATCGTTTGGGTTCCTATGCATGGCAGGCAGTTATGGTTAATGACCTGGGTTCTTGGCAAGAAGGGCGATTGCGGGGCTATACCCTCTATGGGGGAGCAGGATTGAATATCTGCAACAGTCGGGCTGGACAACTGGTTACTGATCAGGGCTTATCACGCTTTACGGCTACTGGGGCAACCTCTTTTGCAGATCTGCTGGCGTTACTAGATGCGGGTTTATTAGTAGATGTAGTGGTGCATGGTCCACAGTGTGCTTTGATAACCGACTTATGTTTGATAAAAGCCGCTGCCGGCAATACTGAACAACCTTGCCCGGTTTTCTGCCAGGGTGAGAGGGCTTTTTTGCGGGATGAACTGGGACAACATTACGAAATCCGCAGCGACGAGCAGTGTCGTAATCATGTTTTTCTGCCCCAGCAGTTAAGTCTTTATAATTTTCTGCCGATATTAACGAAAGCTAAGGCTAATGGCTTGCGTATTGAAGGACAATACATGCCAGACCGTGAATTATATGAGGTTGTCAGCATTTATCAGGAGGGCTTGCAGCAATTGTCCGTAGGGCAATGGAATTCGGAACCCTATGAGCGCTTACTGAGGCTGTACCCGGAAGCAATTACCTCCGGCTGGTTTGCCAACAGAGATTCCTTTTGATTATAGGAAAGGAGGACCTAATATGATCACTGCTAACGAGATTCGCAATCAGCAGTTTCGCAAAGGTGTTCGTGGATACAGTGAAGATGAGGTGCGCAATTTCCTAGCACTTATTGCTCAGGATTATGAAGCGTTATACAGTGAAAACGCAAAAATACGGGAAGCCATGCAACGGCTGGAACAGGATCTGTCCCGCTATCACCGCATGGAGGAGACGATGAACAGCAGTCTGATTCTAGCTCAGCAAACAGCTGAAGATCTTAAAGCTATCGCTCGCCAAGAAGCCCAGTTGATGTTAGAGGAAGCTAAGCAGAGAATATCTGATGTTTTGATGGTTTATCAGGAAATAATCAAACGTATGAATCTCTTTAACACCGAGTTAAAAGCCCAGGTTGGCGGACAGTTGGAAATCCTGGAGAAAAACCAAGCCAAGATCGAGGAATTATCGGACTTTTTCTATGGGCGAGATTTGAAAGAGATGATGGAAAGGTTGGAATCTGTTACTCTTTCACAGACACCTCATGATTGATCTACGCTCCGTACCAGGGGGTGTACGCTTTGCGGTGAGAGTACAACCCCGTTCATCCAAAAACCAGATCAGTGGAGAGGTAGAGGGGTGTCTGAAAATCAAACTCACCGCACCACCTGTGGAAGGGGAAGCCAACCAGGCTTTGATCAAGTTCTTGGCCAGTTGGCTACAGGTGCCCAGGCAGGATATTGCCATAGTGCGTGGAGATACCAGTCGCCATAAACTCGTCGAAATCAACGGAGTAGATGAGCAATGGTTGCGCACCCGCCTGGAACAATTATAAAACTCTCCGATAATAATTGACCCCGGCTCTCTCCTCAACCGCAATCTGCTGTTGCCCGACCAGAGCGTTTAGATAAGCGAGGGTTTCAGCAAGAATCAAACGTTTAATATGAATATAAGGATTATCGCGAAACAGTTGTACTGCCAGATCCCAGGCCGAAGAAGAATCTATTAGACCCTGGAGAACCTGGTTTTTTCTTTTTTCGTGATGCTGTTGGATCACATCTATCCTGTCCAATATATTCGAAAAGCACATACCATGTCCCGGTAGTACCAGGCTGATATCCAATTTACGGAGATCATCCAGAGCTGCTAAATGGTCTGCCAGGGGATTGACCAGGCGGGTGTGGGGCCAATCGGTCAGATGCAGGATAGTATGCTTGATCAGGTTATCACCACCGAAAAGCCAGCCATTGTCAACTCCCACAAATACGTAGTGACCATCGGAATGCCCTGGAACTGGGTAAGTTGTATATAAGTCGCCTCCTAGATTGAAACTAGTATCCGGAGACAGTGCAGTGAGGAAGGGATAAGGCTGTATGAGAATGTCAATGCTATTTACATCTTCAGCTAAGGTCTCCGTTAAAACTTGGTTCCAACCAGCCTGAAAGCATTGATTTCTAATAGCCGAGCCGTACTGGTCGCCGTTAATGAAGGTCTGAAAAGTATGTAGGTCGGGCTGGGGCAGGAAAACCTGGGCTTGACTCTTTTCCTGAAGCCAACCTGCTAAACCTAAATGGTCATGGTGATAATGAGTAACATAGATTTTTTGGATATGACGATAAGATATGCCGATTTCTTTTAACGCAGCTGTCCAGCGCTGCTGATTTTCCCGGGTATTCACTCCCGTATCGATTACTGCCCAACCTTTGTCTGATTCGGCAATGAAAGCATTGTTTTCCCGCAATGGAAACGGCATAGTATTCCTGAGAACATATACTTCACCCTGCTGATATAGTATCCCTTTGTGAAACAACTCCCCTGGCACTACTCTCCCCCCCATCCTTCTCTTCCTTAAATACTTGCAGATAGGAGGCGCGGCTGGCAAGTCAAACTTGTACTTTTTCTTCGTCAGGATATGGTGATGCTTTCCGGGGGCGAACCAATACAGATATGAGCATAGCACATAATATGCAAGCTGCGCCTATTAGAGCCCGAT
>Ga0123334_1006409_pt1 | contig 10900 bp, 8 predicted proteins | sample BiotimSIPDNA_FD_89706 | JGI IMG/M metagenome (GOLD analysis project Ga0123334, IMG submission 89706) | Anaerobic biogas reactor microbial communites from Washington, USA - Biogas_R1 time_0 SIP DNA | ecosystem: Engineered > Bioreactor > Anaerobic > Unclassified | place: Washington, USA | collected... | reverse complement strand
AATAAACGTATTTGAAGCTATTGTCACGATTTCTAGTGCATCAACTTGATTGGAGAGTGATCTTCATACTATGACCTTCAACCAATACTTAAGTGTCAGAATCCTGACTGCCCATTATCTCGCCCAGCTGGGTTTTGGCGGTCTTTGTATGGGATCGACAGCATTAAGGATTTTGCTGTCCGCAGGAGAGTATGTCGTTGCAAGAAATGCGTTAATTCGGCGCTTGACGTCATCGGGTTCCGTATTCAAAGAAGCAAGGAGTCGTCGCAATGACCGCGTACCATTTTGATGTGATTGAAAGGGTTTGCAAATGACGAAAATCTCGATCATCACGGCGTCTCTCAATCGCGCCGGTTTTGTGGAGCAAGCGATCCAGAATGTCCTAGGGCAAAAAGTTCTCAATGTAGAACACCTTATCATTGATGGCGGATCGACCGATGGATCCATTGAAGTCTATAAACGCTACCCCCACCTGAAAGTATTGGTTGAGGCAGATCGTAACGTGTATGATGCTTTCAATAAAGGTATCGCCTTGGCATCTGGAGATGTGATTGGCATTCTCAACTCAGATGATCTATACATGCCGGGTACCTTGCAATTGGTGCTTGAATGCTTTGATTCTTGTTCCGAACTTGAGGTGGTCTCCGGCGGAGGGGAGTATGTGAAGGAGGGCGGATCGGGAGAATATGTGGTGGTATCCCGATACACGGACAAAACATTTCTGGAGCTGGATACCGATATGTTGCTACGGCAGCCACCTTTGGTAAATGGCAGGTTTTTTCGGAGAGTGGTTTTTGAACGTTTGGGTACATTTGACACTAATTTTCCGGTGGTCGCAGACCGTGAGTTTATGATGCGCTGCGCAATGGCAGGCCTGAAGAATAAAAAGGTGGAATCGGTTTTCTGCCGATACTTTCTTCACAGCGATGCACTCTCTCACAAACCAGAAGGAGTGGGGGGGCGTGTGCTTCAAGAAAACCTCGACTGCGCACGTTATTTTATGCACTCAGCCAAAACGCCAATGGCACGGCGCATGCATGCTCACTGGGCGGCATGGAGTGCCCTGCAGCTAGCTATTGAGTCTTTTCGTCAACGTTCGTATGTGGCCACCTTTATGCGTTTGATGTCGCATGCACCGCTGTTGATGCGTCACCTTCACTCTCTCCTTCCCATGATGCTCAATCAGCACAAGCAACAACGGTTGCATCGACCCTTCCTACCCCATGAAAAACACCATTTCCATCCTTGAAACCCAACGGGCCATTTTGCCCGAAATGAGTGCGTATAGAGGTGTGTTGGAACCCACGTTCTCGGTAGAAATGATACCTGATATGGATCGAAATCTTGAGGATCGGATCGTCTGGTGCTTCATGGGCATGCATCGGCGTAGGCCCAAATGCCGTTACCTCATTCACGATTACCGATCCTTGTCAACGGGTTTTGCCTCTGCTTTGAGGGATTCCCTTAAGCGAAAATTGAACGCCAAGCCCGATTTGCGAATTTTTCTGAATGAAAATGTGCGTGACGTGATGGCCTTTGATGACGGAATTCCCTACATACTACTAGACATGGGCGTGCCAGAATCGATCTTGGAGTATCGAGGGACTGATCCGTATCCAGCTTATCGTTTTTGTTACATTGGGGAAATCTCAAAGGAACGGAGAAGTGACAGGATGCTGGAAGCCTTCGTGAAGTCTAACTATTGCAGTGAACCGTTCTTGCTGATCGGGAGGTGCGAGCCAAAATTGCAGGCACGCTTTGCCTCGGTTTCGTCCCTCCGATTTGCGGGGCGTTTTTCCCAAGATGAGGTGTTTCTCATGCTGCGGCAATGCGAGTATGCAATCTCCCATTTTCCGAATCACCGACCGCACTGTTTTCAGACTCCAACCAAGCTTCTCGAATATGCCAGTCTCGGAAAAGCCATTTTGGCAAATCGCAGTGTCTCGAATGTTCGGATTGCGGAGACACTTGGAGTGAACGTGGTGTGGACGGGTGATGATGTGTTTGGCTCCCTGAAGCTTCCCGTGCAGCCAATTCACAACAGTGGCTTTGATGCCCGACCTCTATTGTGGAAGCGCCGTTTTAGGGATTCGGGTTTGTGGAAGCTTCTGGATTCGATCGATTGAGGATTTTTTTTCTGAGAAGGTGGGTAATTTCAAAAGGGAAAACAAGTCGTTATTACGCTACACAGTCCCACTGTTGCCCGAGTTGAAGAATAGATGTCGATGCTTTGAGCGGAATATGGTCGATTAGAACGTGGGCTGAGTGTGGGATAACGGATGGTTTTGAGCAGGGATTGTCCCATGTAGACAGGAATACCCTCGGATGTGGATTTGAGGCATGATACACAGCTCCCGATTGGAAGGACCTATCTTGTCCGTGGACGCTTTCGATTGGTCTTAATACGAGGAATATGGTAGCAGCTGAGGGGTCGGTTTGTTGTGACTCAATCCGGTATTTTATGAATGGGAAGTGATCCCGGTCACGGCTCTGTCTTGCCATCGGTTCCAATCTTAAAGCCTTTTCAGTTCAGACTATAACTTTCCTGACATATGGGGACACCCGTTCTCCTGCTATCGTCTACTTCAGCTTGAAGCGGGAGATCAGGTGCTTGTTTTCCTCTTCGATGGAGTTGAGGTCGTTTGCCTGAAGCTTGATCCGTTCTGTTTCCTGAAGGATGCGGGTAGACGCCTCTGCCGCGTCCTTCAGCCGTTCTGAGATTGTTCCGGACGACTCAAAGAATGCGGATATCTTGTCGGAAAGGCGGGTGACCTGATTCGACACGTTGCTCACACTCTGGGCGATTTCGTTGGTTGTCGCGGATTGCTGTTCGGCTGCCGACGCGATTGACATGGAGTAGTGGTTCACCTGATCGATGATTTTCGAAATCTCGGAGATCGCATCAAATGACGAACTGGATGCTGTTTGGATTTGCTCAACCTGACGGGTGATCTTCTCGGTAGCTCCCGCGCTCTGCCGTGCGAGTTCCTTGACCTCATTCGCGACCACCGCAAATCCCTTTCCAGCTTCTCCCGCGCTGGCTGCCTCAATGGTTGCATTCAGCGCAAGCAGATTAGTCTGTGCCGCAATGTCGGAAATGATTTTCACGATGGAGTTGATCTCGCGTGCATAGTCCATGAGGTTGGCGGTTACGCTTTGAGCGATTTCCGCCTGTTTCTTGGCTTTTTCCGAAACGGTGGATTCCTCTGAGCAGGTCTTGGCGATCTCATGAATCGAGTTGGATAACTCCTCAGTAGCAACCGCGAGCTGATTGCTTGCCCCGGCGATGTCCATGGCTGCATCGGACATGTCCTTATTGGCTGCTTTCATGGTGTTCGCGCTTCGGGTGACCTCACGGATCTGACCATCGGTCGATCGGGACACCGTGTTCATCTCCTGGACTGATCCGAGCATCACGCCGCTGGACTGTTCGAGCCGGGCGTTGGTTGATTGGATCAGTTCGAGCACCGAGACGATATTGTCTACGAATAGATTGAAACTGAGGGATAGCCGCGCGATTTCGTCCTTGCCCTGAACTTCGAGTCTTTGGGTGAGGTCTCCTTCACCGGTTGCTATGTCGTCCATCCGGATCTGAACCTTCCGTAGGCGCCGCGTTATGGCCGAAATGATTGGAACACTGGCAAGAAGCGTCAGGATGACCACCAGGATTCCGAAGGAAAGGATCCGGTTGCGTGTGGATATCAATTGATCGATGTGGCGTTCCGCGTAGGTGGTTAGGTCTTTTTCCAGAACGGATTGAATCCCGTTCAGGATGTCCGGAAGTGTTTCGTTAAACATGGTCTCCGTGTAGTCCATGAGTTTTTGCCGGTCTCCCGGATACGGGAGTTCCCTGACTGCCTCGTGGAGGTCAAATCCTCCATCGACACGTTCGAGGTTTTCCATCCAGAAGAGCAGTTTCAGGGTCATGTCAAAGTCGCGCTGTTGCATGCCCTCGCGAAGTGCGTCCACCAACTCAGCATCCGCGGTGTAGTTGAACTGGTCCCGAAGTGCGAGAAAGTGACGGTAGTGTCCCCCCGAAATCACCAAACCACCGGACGGGAATGCTGTCTTCTCTTACAAGATGGGAAGTGAGCGAAATTGCACTGGCAAACTTGGTGCGCATGTTGAGGAATATCTCGTATGCTTGCACTTTGCGCGTGAGGGTGGATTCGGTTGTCTGGTAGGAAATGAGGCCCAGAAGCGATCCTGCGGCAGCAGCGGTGTTGGTGTACCACTCATAGCGCGGGTCCCGTTTTCCCGAATAGTCGAAGGTGCTCTTTCTGAACCCATCGATCTTTTTCAATTCATCGAGATATTTGTTGAGCATATCGGTGAACGCGGGCTCAAGGCTTTGCCAGTCAATGGTCTTTGTTATGGCGTTGATCTCCCGGATCACCGTATCGGTATTTTCAATGGACTTTTTGAACGGAGCGATGTGTCGGTCGCGACTGGCAAAGTTTCCCGCTTCGTGATCCCAGAGCATGAAGTTTCCGTATTTCCGCTCCTCGGTCAGCAGATTACCGAGTTTGGCGTTTTCGATACTGAGGGCCACCAGCTTGGACAGCTCCCGGGTTTGGGCAGTGCGGCTGATGGATTGGCTCACGAGAATCGAAGCCAGCGCTATCAAGCCGACCAGGGGTGGCAGAAGCAAGAGATACAGTTTGGTTCGGATGTTCAGGTTCTGCAGGAGATTCATAAACGTAAAAAATACCATCGTTTCGGGTCCGATGCGGACTCTTGAATCTTCGGTGTAAACCGGGACGTCTTAAGCCCGGATTTTCAGAGAATTCAGCCCTTGTGAATTCGGGATGGGTTGTTGGGGTATCAATAATGTTTTGCCTTATCCGAAGCGGGATAACACGGACAGGAGCGTGGTTTGCCGTTCAGCCGGTGAGGAGCGGGTATTCATCGAGCGGGACATAGCTGTGCCCATTGGCCTTCGGGAGGCTGTGCATGAGGAAAAACCGGTCGATTTTCCATGTGGGCCCGTTGAATTCCCGGTGGCGTTTTAAATACTGCTGCACGATTTCTTCCGAGACTCCTTGACACCGGCCGAGGGTGAGGTGGGGGTGGTATGCTCTGAGATCTGCCGGGATTCCAATCTGAAGAAGGGAATCTTCGATCTTTTTGTGCAGTTGAAAGAGGTGAGGATGGGTTTTGGAAAGTCCTGCCCAAATGATGCTCGGAGATCCTTTGGGCGGGAATACTCCCATCCCGCCAAAGGTCACCAGAAACTGACGGACTTCAATGGCCGCAAGTTTTTGCCGGATCGATTCCTCGATTTCCTCGGGGACCTCCCCGATGAACTTGAGGGTCACGTGCATGTGGTGCAATGGCTTCCACCGGACGGCCGTAAACTGCCGATCCTCTGTCGGTTGAAGGGATGCCAGATCCTCCGCGATTTCACGTGGAGGAAAAAGTGCGATAAACAGGCGGCGCATGGATGCTTGTCTGTTGGAGACGGGTGTCTCAGCTGAGTTTGTCACGGTAATCTTCGTAGCCGAAGATTCTGACCACATCGATTGAGAGCGTATCCGAGTCGTAGAGCGCGATGGCCGGCATTTGTACTCCATTAAAGAAGGTGGTTTTCACCATGGTATAATGGGTCATGTCCATGAGCAGAACCGGATCTCCAATCTGGAGCGGCTTTTCAAACGAGTAGTCCCCGATGACATCGCCGGCGAGACAAGTCTGGCCTCCGAGTGTGTAGGTGAAGGGCAGCAATCCGGGGTGATCCGCGCCGTGGACATCCGGTCGGTATGGCATTTCAAGCGTGTCGGGCATGTGCGCTGTGGCCGATACATTCAGCATCGCTATGGGGTGTCCATTTTCCGGAGCGGGCAGGATGTCCAAAACTTTGGCCTTCAATACCCCGGTGTGGACTCCGAATGCTTCGCTCGGCTCAAGGTAGATGCGGGTATTCGGAAAACGATCCTGCCATTTGCGCAGGATCGAGACCAGATGATCCCGGTCATAGTCGGGGCGGGTGATGGCGTGGCCGCCGCCGAAGTTGAACCAGCGCATGCGGTCGAGTATGCTTCCGAAGCGATTTGAAACCGCATCCAGTGTGCGCTCGAGCGCATGTGAAGTCGAAGCGCACAACGAGTGGAAGTGCAGTCCCTCGACGTCAGAAAGTGCTTGTTCGTCCCAATCCTTTCTGCGGATGCCAAGACGGGAACGGGGTGAGCATGGATCATAGAGTGGGGTATGGGCCTCGGAATGCTCTGGATTAATCCTCACTCCGATGCTGATTGGCTTGCCGCATGCCTTGACATCGGGGGTGAACCGAAGCTTCTGGCTCACAGAATTGAAGACGATGTGATCAACCAGCGGCAGAAGCGTCCGGATATCGGAATCCGAGTAAGCTGGAGAATAGACGTGAACCTCGCCCCCCATTTCCTCCCTCGCCAGACGTGCCTCGTGCGGCGAGCTGGCGGATACGCCTCCAACGTATGGCTTGAGTAGAGGAAACGCAGCGTGGCATGCGAATCCCTTCAGGCCCAGAAGAATGGAACTCCCCGATGCTTCCGCTACCTTATGAATCAGGGATGCGTTGGCGATCAGGGATTGTCGGTGAATCACAAATGCGGAGTCAGGTGCCTGAGCCGCAATGGTTACAAGATCGTGAGCTTCCATGGAAGGCCGTGAATATTCAGTTTTTCCATGAAAGGATCGGGATCGAATTGCTCCATGTTGAAGACTCCGCTTCCCTTCCAGGCTCCCGTCGCAACCATCATCGCTCCAATCATGGCGGGAACCCCCGTCGTGTAGGAGATCGCCTGTGCGTTGACCTCGCGGTAGCATTCCTCATGGTCGCACACGTTGTAGAGAAAGGCCTTCTTGGGTTTGCCGTCCTTGGTCCCTTCGACCAGACAACCGATACAGGTTTTTCCTTTTGTGGTGGCTCCGAGTGAAGCCGGATCGGGAAGCAGCGCCTTCAGGAACTCGATCGGGATGATCTCTGTTCCTTTGTAGGGAACTGGATCAATGCGGGTCATGCCCACGTTTTGCAGCACCTTCAGGTGCGTCAGGTAAGAGTCCCCGAAGGTCATCCAGAAACGGGCTTTGCGGATGCCGGGGAAGTGCTTGACCAGAGATTCGAGTTCTTCGTGATAGAGTAGGTAGATCTTTTTGGGTCCTATCCCTTCCGGGAAATCCCAAAGCTGTGATTCAGAAAGGGGATCGGTTTCAATCCACTTCCCGTCTTCGTAGTATTTCCCGCGTTGAGTGATCTCGCGGATGTTGATCTCCGGGTTGAAGTTGGTGGCAAATGCGTGGCCGTGGTCTCCGGCGTTACAGTCAATGATATCGAGCTGGTGAATGGTGTCGAATTCGTGTTTGTGGAGCCACGCCGTGAACACATTGGTGACCCCCGGATCAAATCCCGATCCCAGCAGCGCAAGGAGTCCTTTTTGTTTGAAACGATCATGATACTCCCATTGCCACTTGTAGCAGAATTTGGCTTCATCGCGTGGTTCGTAGTTGGCGGTATCGACGTAGGCGACTCCCGTTTCGAGGCAAGCATCCATAATGGCCAGATCCTGATAGGGAAGGGCTACGTTGATCACCAGATCCGCCTGGAACTTCCGGATCAGTGCAGCAGTTTGGGCAGGATCATCCGCATCCAGTGCGGCTACCTCAATCGGTCTTTTGATCTCGGATGCGATCACCTCGCACTTGCTGACTGTGCGGCTTGCCAGACAGATCGCATCAAATACTTCCGGGACCTGTGCACATTTGTGGGTGACAACCCGGCCAACTCCGCCTGCTCCAATGATGAGTACCCTAGACATGGAATCAGTTCCACATACAAAGGGTAAGAAAATCAATCCAAAATCATTCCCGGTCCGGAGCAGATTTCAGCATGGAGCCGAGTTGCTCGAGCAGCTTTTCGGCGGTTTCGGGATTGCTGAGTGCTTTGGATGGCTCCTTGAGCAGTTGGTTTACGTCGTTGATCCCGAATTCTTTGAGGCGGCTTTGGAGTATTTTCTGAATGTCTTCGGTGTTGATCGTGATGGTTTTTGATGTCTCCGACATGACTGCGGCGTAGATCTGGGAGAGCGCTTCTGCTGCGGTGACTCCCGATCCCTTTGATCCGATTTCCTTCAAGGTGATGGTGGGAAACACAATACGGGTTACTTCAGTCCCGTCGATCATGACCGACATGTTTGCCCCGGAAAATGAGAAAGAATCGATGATGAAGCGTTTTTGACGTCCACTTTTTTTGTCTTTTGAACCGGTGGTTTTCTTATCCTTGGTGCCGGGCTTTTTCTTGAGGTTCTCCATGATTGCCCGGTGATTGTCGGCCATCAGGCCCTCGCAAATGATGTCGGCTCCGGAGATGGTGAGGTCGCGGATGTGAATGGTGTCGCCAAAGAGGGTCTTTGGCTCCAGATCAAGTTTGAAGCTCGAGAGTTTGAAGGAATGCGGGGTCTCAAAACCTTCTGGATTACCGATGACCATTGTGTCGATGTCCGCCTTGCCTCCGAGCGGGCTCATGTGGATGGATTCCACGCTAACCGGAACTCCAAGCACCATCGGGCCGCCGGTTTCCAGTCCTTTCCGGACCAGATTTCCGAATTGGGCGTAGGTAATCCAGCCGATCACCAGAAGCATGATAATAAGAACAGAAAGCAGTCGGAAGGGTTTCATAGGAGGAATTCGTTGGCTTCAGTATAGTTTAAAACTCTGGTCCGAATCAAGCCCCGATAATCGGAGGCCCCCGGAGCGCAATCTGATCGATGGTCATTTGAAAGATCAGGGGGGCGGGTTCCCGACTCCGTCGGCTCGTCCACTTGTGGAGTCCTGGGGGCATCCGGACGAACCATAGACCCGCGGTCAATAGATGGATTGGGTATGCGAAAAAGGGAGTATTCGCATTTGACCGTAATACAGTCATCGTTCAATATGGAACATTCCCCACATCATCCGGATTTCCGGCATCGCTCGAATTCAGGTTGATGCTTTTGATATCCCCAAACTGGAGTCTTTGTCCATGCATAAACATATTATTGGATTGCTGGCAGCATTGTCGGCTATTGGTTCAGCTATTGCAGGTTGCTGTCATATGCAATCCGGGCCGGACAGTCCTGTATCCTGGGTAGGAACATGGAGCACGGCATTGCAACTGGTGGAGCCCCATAACATGCCTCCAGAGCCTGGGCTTTCATCCAATAGCTTGAGGCAGGTGGTGCGTGTTTCGATTGGTGGAGATCAGTTGCGGTTGCACTTGTCCAATGAGTATGGGAATGCTCCGCTTCTGGTATCATCGGCACGTATTGCCGATTCCGCCGGGATGGATGTTGTCGATGCCGGAACTTCTCATGCCGTATTGTTCGACGGCAATGAATCGATCGCAATCGAGGTTGGATCCTATGTGACCTCAGACCCGCTTGCGTATGACCTTGAGCCCGGAAGTGAAATCGCCATTACGTTGTATTTCGGGGAGGTTCCCTCTGATTTGACCGGACATCCGGGGTCGCGCACCACGTCGTTCATTGTTTCCGGAAATGAGGTTGAGGCTCCGCAAATGCCGGATGCTATTCATACGGATCATTGGTATGTGATTTCGGGGATTGACGTCGCCAACCGGCCTGACGCTGCCGCAGTTGTGACTCTTGGCGATTCGATCACGGATGGGCGTGGATCGGGAACGAATCGCCAGAACCGTTGGCCCGATCAATTGGCCGCGCGGATGCGGAATACCGGAGAGCTCGGGCATGTCGCCGTATTGAACAAGGGAATCGGGGGAAATTGTGTGTTGAAACCATGCCTAGGGCCTTCCGCCCTTGCCCGGTTCGAGCGGGATGTGCTGGATGAGGCTGGGGTCCGTTGGCTGATTATTCTGCACGGAGTGAACGATATTGGTGGGTCTCAGGATGGCGACGCCGAATTGGTGGTCAACAAGCTCTCGGAAGCCTATGCAACCATGATCGATCGGGCCCATGAGAAAGGAATCAAGGTTTTCGGTGCGACCATTCTTCCTTTTGGCGGGTCATTTTACGACAGTCCCTCACACGAGAAAGTCCGGCAGTCTGTTAATCACTGGATCCGGACCAGTGGCCGGTTTGATGCCGTAATCGATCTGGATAAGGCGTTAGGCGACCCGGAGTCGCCGAATCGCCTGCTTGCCGAAGCGGATACCGGGGATCATCTTCATCCGAGTGAACGGGGTCATGAGCTCATCGCCGAGGCGGTTGACCTTCGTATTATCCGTGAATAATGATTTCTGCTTTGATTTCGAGAATGCGGTTCTGTTTTCTGGCGGCTGCATGTTTTTTTTTGTTGCTTTGGTTGGTTGTCAGTTTTGTCCGTCTCGGTATTCCTAACAAACACACCCATGCCGTCTTATGTATAGATAACGTTTGGGCGTGATTATTGCGCGCAAACGTCCAATCAATTGACAACAACCTTCATCAACTATGAACCCATCCGAAAACAGTATGTGGAATACAATCAAGGAATACCGTGATATTTGCTTCGAGTCCCTTGGAAACGAAGGCATAGTCAAGATAACGATCAACCGGCCATCCAAACGGAATGCTTTTCGGCCTGAGACCGTCCATGAGATGATGGACGCGTTTTCGATCGCAAGGGATGACGGCAGGGTAGGGGCAATTCTACTCACGGGAGCAGGGCCTCACACTGACGGAAAGTATGCGTTTTGTTCGGGAGGGGATCAAAGCATCCGTGGACATGCGGGCTATGTGGATGCCGATGGAACCCCGCGCCTCAATGTTCTGGATCTTCAGAAGATGATTCGATCCATACCCAAAGTCGTCATTGCTCTCGTTGCAGGTTATGCGATCGGAGGCGGTCACGTGCTGCATGTGGTGTGTGATCTTTCAATTGCAGCCGATAACGCAGTTTTTGGACAAACCGGGCCAAGGGTAGGGAGCTT
>Ga0123334_1006407_pt1 | contig 10902 bp, 1 predicted proteins | sample BiotimSIPDNA_FD_89706 | JGI IMG/M metagenome (GOLD analysis project Ga0123334, IMG submission 89706) | Anaerobic biogas reactor microbial communites from Washington, USA - Biogas_R1 time_0 SIP DNA | ecosystem: Engineered > Bioreactor > Anaerobic > Unclassified | place: Washington, USA | collected... | reverse complement strand
TCACTATCGAGTTCCTGGTCTGTATATAAGTAATTTGTAGGTATTGACGAACTGTTTCTCATGGTACCAAAAGGCATATACTCTGTCGATGAAGAGGTTATTTCAATACCTGATGCATCAGTCATAACAGTTGAGCTGCCAAGATGATCCTTATGAAAATAACTCCTTACACCTCCTTTAACCTGTGCTAATCTCAGGTTTCCTGCAAATATGTATTTGGTTGTTGTTCCGCCCTGAATCTCAAAATGTTCGCCAATGTAATAGGTATGATTGCTGCCCACACTCTTCCTTACCCTTGTTCCCATGCCATCATATAGTAAATTCGTAGATACGCTACCGTTATATGTTATTAAGGTAGGCATATTGTCAGCGTTGTAAGTTATACTCCTTGATTTTGGACTCGACGGATTTGTAAAGTCCCAGCCGTAGGTCATGTTGCCGTTGGCATCATAGGTAAAATTACGCGGAGTTCCACGAGTAATGGAACTTACAGCATGTGCATGATTTCCATCATTATAAGCATAGATAAAAGAGTTGCCATTAATTGTCTTTGAAATAATATTACCTATTGAATCATAGTTAACACTTAATGATGTTGTTGACCCATTAATGACTTCAGTCTTAAGCCTGCTGAGAGTATCATAGGTGTATGCATATACCTTACTATTATGGAGATCATTTATTGAGTTTATCTCTCCTATGGATGTATAGCCGTAGCGTTTCTGCTGTATTATAGTATTGCTGCCGTTTTTGGTTAATATCTCATATAAACTTTCTGTCCTATCATCATAGGTGTATGTTGTTGAGCTCCCGTTACCATGGCTTAATGTCTTTATCTTTCCGGAAGGAGAATAACTTCCTACTGTGGCATAGGTTACATTGTCAGATGCGGTTACAGTATTTAACAGATTTGTTTTACTATAGTAGTTATTTTGTGTCCAGAAACCGTCAGGATATGTGGTTCTTACCGGCTTTCCTGAAAGGTCATAGGTGAAAAGCGTTGTTCTGTTTGTGTCTCCGGTTATATTTTTTGTTACACTTGTCACCCGCCCCATTACATCGTAACTGTTATAGGTGGTCGTGGCGTTCCCGTTTGTCACATAATTAAGCCTGCCTATACCGTTTGCGATTGATATATTGTCATAGTAATAATAAACATCAGGATCTGATGTGTTGTAATAGTTTTTTAGGGTGATCCTGTTCAGTGCATCATAGGTAAACCTGATTATCTGCCCTTTGGCGTCCGTCTGCTGGTAGAGGTTGCCATTAAGATCATAAGTGTAACTCCATATGCCCATATCAGGATCATTCATACTCAATTTCTGGCCGAGGGTATTATAGGATATGCTTGTCATGTTACCTTCATCATCTTCAACCGCCACAAGGTCACCTGCGGCATTATAATCGTAAAATGTAGTCCCTCCGTCTGAGTCTTCCTGAACTTCGATTATTCTACCGAGGTAATCAGTTATCTCTGTCCTAGTATTACTTTTTGGATCTGTAACAGTGGTTGCAAAGCCGTTGTAGCTGATATTTGTTGTATCAAATTGAGACTGAGAACCCTGATACTTAGGTGTTTTTACTATAACCACCCTTCCCATGTAATCAAATGTTTTTTCAGCGGTTGGGTATAATGAAGGGGGAGTATGGGAAAAAGGATTAGAGTCAGAAAAATTACCTGTCAGGTATGGCCCTTTCGTTAAATCAACCCTGCCCATGTTGTCGTAATTTGTTATTGTAATAATTTTATTATTGCCGACTCCCTTTGATACGTTCATTAAAGCCCTGCCGAATCCATCAACGTACTGATAAGTATCAACAGTTTCTGTATCTTCCAGCACACTGGTTTTTATATAAGCAGGCGCTGTAAGGGTAGGATCGACATAAGTATATTCAGTTTCTCCTCCACCAGGGTATTCTACCAGATGAAGCCTTCCAAAGGCATCATAGTTATAATAGGTGGGATTATTATTTTCATCTGTTTCGGAATGGATTTTTCCAAAATCATTATATGTCATACTAACCGAATGAGATATACCACCTGTTGATGGATAATTTATGCTGGTCACATAGGTTTCAGTAGTGTCATAATTATAGGTCGTTATATTTCCTTTCGGATCTTCATATGTAGCTATATTTCCATAGGAATCATAGGTATAGGTCTCTACAGGCCAGGCGCCTGATAAATTAAAATATGTTTTTGTAAGTAAATTACCATTGATATCATATGTGTAACTAACTACCCTTACAGTGCCCGAAGAACTACCTCCTATGACTTCGAGCGACTTTCTCCATAACCATGTCCCTTTATTTGTATATTCGTTTGTGAGTGTAACATTTTCTGCGCTGCCTGAACCCGAAGATATAGTGGTAAGCACCCCACCATGAGTATTGTCATATGTATAAGCCTCATTAGTGAATACATTTGGGCCAAAAATATCTGTCCGCTTGTTAGTCAGTTTTACAAATTTGGCGGTTGTTGTATTGGGTATTGTGTATGTCCCCCAGGTTAATGCTACCCGTTTCAAAAGGGTGCCACTTGGGTTTTTCATATCTACCTGGAGAGGTCTTCCTTTTTTATAGTCATCAAGTTGTTCATAGGTTGTTGTTACAGTTGTTCCATCCGGGTTTGTCTGAATTACAGTGCCAAAACCCCTGAAATCCCTTTCTTCATAGTCATAATATGCTCCGGAATAGGCGTAAGTGGTCATGGATATAGCGTTATAGCCGTCATCGGCTTGAATATCCATTACCGGGTGTAATTCAAATGGGACCATGTTGTTTGAGATATCAGTATTATTACCATAGGTTATACTTGTTTCTCCTCCAAGAGGGTTTATTATTAAATCTATTTGGTCACCCGCATTGTCTCCATCGGCCATGGAATAGCTGATACTGGTTCCATTGTATTTAATTATATCAGCCCTTCCATCGCCGTTTATATCTGCAAGCATTATAGCATCTGTTCCTGTTGGCCCGTCTGCCGGTATCACCCCGCCGCCGCTAGAGGAAAAGAAATAATTGTTTCCTGAAGATTCATAGATTATGTCAGTAATGCCATCATCATTTAAATCTGAAATAGCGAAATTAGGGGAACCAGGTGCTATTGGAAAAACATTTGACATACCAGTACCAGTCGATAAACAGGCACCCATAAAACCATTCAAACTAAAAACCAGATCAACAAGACCGTCGCCATTAACATCCGCCACTTTTCCTGTGCCATAACTATTATTGTTCAATTGATTATAATAATAAGTACTATCAAAGCCACCCGATCCATTACCAATAAGAACCCCATAAACATTCGCGAACGTACCAGGAGGATAATTAAATAAAACGTTTGAATGGGAATAAAGATCAGGGATGCCATCACCATTTATATCCCCCATCGATACTGTGTAATTGTTCACGTGAAGTGATGGGTTGAAATTGCTGACTGTTGGAAGGTCTGATGACACAGGAGCACCAAAAGTGCCGTTACCGTTTGAGAGCCCGGCATAAATGGTGGTATTGTCAGGTACATAGCCCGGTATAACGCCAGGTGGCAGTGGTACTTTTAGATATTTAAGCAGGTCTGCTTTTCCATCACCATTAAGATCTGCAAGGATGATGGTAGCAGCATAAAACCCGCTCCATGTAGTTGTGTAGGCACTGCCGAATGTCCCATCACCATTTGACAGATATGCTTTAACCTGACTGTACCCTGCATTACTTACAATATCTGCGTCTCCGTCTCCGTTTATATCACCCAGTGCAACACTCATAAATTCTTGATTGCCGCATCCTGCAAGGTTCTTATAAGGCTGTGCACTAAAGCCCCCTGAGCTGTTAGCAAGATATGGATATACTCTAACATACGAAGTGCTATATGTAACCTTTATAAAATCCTCTCTTCCATCACCATTGATGTCTCCAAATACCAATGTTCCTCCTGCTGAACCATTAAGAGTGAGTGTGGTCACTGGACCAAAGGTGCCGTCACCGCCGTCTATCCAGGAAAACTCGGTTGGGGGCGGGATGTTGTCAGGGGTAGTAGGATCAGGATCAACCCTGATGATGTCAACCAGTCTGGATCTCCCGTTGCCCGGTGAGTATTCATAAGCAAGGTCGTATTTATAAACCGTTGTGGTTCCAACTTTTACAGTTATTGTTTTAAGGCGTTTGGATGTTGTTACAAGGGAATGGGTCTTATAGGAAGATATATTATCAGTTCTGTTTTCAAGACCGAACTCTACAGTTTTATTTAGAGAAAGACCGGCGTTACCTGTATAGAGTATCTGATAAGGATAGATCTGATTATTGACTTTAGTATAGGTGATTATCATGTAATTGCCGTTTGTATCCTCAACTCTATCAAGTTGCCAACTGTATGTACCATATGAGTTAGCCATTCGTGAGCTTGGTGATTGTCCATAATAATATTTAGTTCCATCTTTTGCATAGGCAATCCAGCCGGCTGATTCTGATACATATTCGTACTTGGTAAAGGCCCCTTCAATTTTAGCACAATAGTAACCTGTTCCCCATGAGCTGTTGAGAACCAATTCGGAGCCGCCTGCTACAAAATCACTGGCGCTGTAACTAAGACCATTTTTAGTCGACCTTTTTATTGAACCCAGATCAAGGTCCCAGCCTACTCCAAGCCAGCCGTTTCCATTATAACTGCTGTAGCTGAGAGCTATATTTGGCTGAAGCCCGTTTCTTCCAGGAGGGACAGCAATTGGATAACTGAATGTGGCTGCACCAACCTGGCTAACAGAAACTGCTTCAGAAATTGAAAATGATCCCCCTGCAGCCGATCCGGATGTCCCTCCTGATGCCATGCTCATCGCAACCGATTCAGGGGCGACCGATTCGGTAGATTCTTCCTCTAATTTTATATCACTGTTTTTGGATTTTTCAGTTGTTACTTCTTCGGGGGTGGGTATAGCTTCTTCATCGGTTGATTCCGTATATATTACTTCTGATTCAGATGAAAATGAGCCTTCATCATCGGAAGTGCTGATTTCCTGCGCAATACTAAAAGGTGTTTGTAAAAGGACAAATAGAATGGAAAGGACAATAAAAGCCACGATTCTTTTTGCGTTTATCATAATAATCCCCCGCTGGAATTAGAATTTAAAAACAATAAAACCGGAACAATGACAATAAGGCTATATACTGCTGTAAGACAAAAAACTGTTAAGACACTTATTGCCCTGTAAGCTTCCGGGTAATAATTGGGTGCTTCTTAATTTTTATGTTTGTAATGCGAATACTTAAATAAGTGCTGCCTGGGTAATTAAGTATTGCGGTGGAATATAAACAGGTACAAATTAATAATCAAGAAAATTTTTATTAATTTTTTATTTGTAATGGAATTGAAATTAGAACAGCGAGGTAAGCTGTAATCAGGATATTTTGAAATAGTAAAATGGATTCCCGATCCAGACTTCGCCAAGGCTTCTTCCGGCAGGCAAGTCGGGAATGATATATGCGGTTTAGATATAGACCCGTCTTCCTGTCATCTCAATTACTTTCACTCATAATGAGTACTTTTTTATGATGGACATGAATTCGTCAACATTGATGGGCTTGGAGATATAATCATTCATGCCGGCATCAAGGAATTTTTCCTTATCACCCTTCATTGCATGAGCAGTCATGGCTATTATTGGTATTGTCCTATTTTTGTGCCGGGCATCAGATTCACGGATAAGCCTGGTTGCCTCCATCCCATCCATATCAGGCATCTGGATATCCATAAGTACAATATCATATTCATTTTTATCAAGTGCCTTTACTGCCTCTAAACCATTATTTGCGATGGTAACCTCATGACCCCATTTCTTTATTAAAAGGCTGGCTGCAACCTTCTGATTTACTATGTTATCCTCTGCCAGCAGTATCCTGAGTTTGCGTCCAGGGATTATCGCTGCTTCATTCTGCCCCCGGCTGTTTTTTTCAACAGGTATCTCTTTAAAGGTATAGAGTATTGTCTCTAATAAATCCCTCTGAAGCACAGGTTTCTTGAGATACCTGTTTATGCCCCTGCGGTTTCTCTTATTGAGATCATCCTTTTCTGTAATTGAGCTCATCATGATAATCTTTACACCGTCGTAACGGTTGTCAGAACGGACCCTTTCAACAAATTCAAAACCATCCATCTCAGGCATATGGTAATCAAGCAATATCAGGGGATACAGATTACCATCATTCAATGACTTGTAAAGCCTTTCAAGCCCATCCTTACCACTGCTGGAGATCATGCATGTAAACCCCAAAGGTTCCAGTGTGTTTTTAAGAATAAGAGAGTTGGTGCTGTTGTCATCAATGATCAGTACATGTTTAAATCCAAGTTCATCAGGAAGATTGCTGCAAAGGTCATGATTAACAGGGTTTCCAGTTTCAAATTCAGCAGTAAAATTGAATGTGCTCCCTTTCCCCTGGGTGCTTTCAACCCAGATGCTGCCATTCATTAACTCGGTAAGTTTTCTTGAGATCGCAAGCCCCAGGCCTGTACCGCCATACTTTCTTGTAGTAGAGGTATCAACCTGCGAAAAGCTGTCAAAGATCTTATTAAGCTTTTCCTGAGGGATGCCTATCCCTGTGTCCTTTACAGAAAAATGGATACGGATATGCTCATTTTCTGATGCGGTTACATCTGTTGTTGCCCCTATGACTATCTCACCTTTTTCAGTAAATTTGATGGCATTTCCCACCAGGTTTACTATGATCTGCCTCAGCCTGTTCGGGTCACCCTTAAGCGCTGTGGGAAGGCTGTTATCAAGGTTGCAGATCAATTCAATCTGCTTTGAAGATGCCTGCAATGCCATTGTTGATGTTACTGTCTCAAGTATGTTTCTCAGATCGAAATTGATATTCTCAAGCTCCAGTTTTCCAGCCTCTATCTTGGAAAAATCAAGGATGTCATTTAAAAGGTCAAGGAGCGAAACCGCTGACTGCTTCACAATATTCATATAATCATATTGCTGACTGTTCAGATTGGAGCCAAGGGCCAGCTCTGTCATGCCAATAATACCGTTCATGGGGGTACGTATCTCATGGCTCATATTGGCCAGGAATTCACTCTTGGCCTTGCTAGCCTCTTCAGCGGCAAATTTTGCAGCCTTCAGCTCTTCCTCGAATTTTTTCCTTTCGGTAATATCATGACTTATGCCAACAATACCTTTTACCTCTCCGTCACTGTCCTCAAAACGTACCTTTGTTGCTGTTACCCAGTATTCCTTGCCATCTGACTGATTAACAAGCAGTTCTTCCTTGTCTTTTTGAGGTATACCGGTCTTTATTATCCTCTGTTCATTCTCATAATACACCTTTGAGTGTTTGATGGGAAAGATGTTAAGGTCTGTTTTCCCCAGGACATCTTCCTGTCTTCCAGCACCAAGGGCATGGAGATGTGCCTTATTATTGAGGATAAACCTGGAGAGCCTGTCTTTGATATATATCTGGTCAGGGATGATATCGATCAGAGTCCTTAAGAGGTTTCTTTCATCAGCCAGCTCCCTTGTACGCTTTTGAATTGCAGCCTCAAGAAACCTGTTGTGTTCACGTATGGTACTTGTTCTCAGATAGTATAATCCAAGGATAATAAAGAGCAGCAATAAAGAGGCTGATATCCTGAACCACAGGGTCTTCCACACCGGTGGTGTTATTACTATTTTTAGGTTTACACCCTGCTCATTCCACAGGTTGTTGTTATTTGACCCTTTAACCCTGAAGACATATTCCCCGGGGTTAAGATTAGTATATGTTGCGGAGCGCCTGGTACCTATGTTATTCCAGTCCCTGTCAAAACCTTCCATCATGTAGGCATACTGATTATTATCTGGCGAGACATAGTTTAATGCGGAAAACCCGAATGAAATAACTGAATTCTTATAGGATAAGACTATATTATCCGCTTGACTTATATGCTTTGATAACGGTGAATCTTTTGCGCCCGGCCTCATTTTTTCATTAAATATCTGGAAATCGGTAATAATCACAGGCGGTATATATTTGTTATCTATTATATTAAGTTGATCAAACTCATTGAATCCGTTGACGCCGCCAAAATACAGTTTTCCTGTTTTTGACCGGAAACGGGATTTTTTTATGAAAATATTACTCTGTATGCCATCCACCTTCGTATAGTTATTAAATTCCTTAGTTTCAGGATTCAGCCTGGAAAGACCTCCGTTGCTGCTGATCCATAAAAAGCCCTCTGTATCTTTGAGAATGCCGTAAACCAGGTCATTCGGGAGACCGTTTTCTTTTGTGAATACCTCAAAGCTCTCTCTCTTTTTATCAAATTTATTCAGGCCATACCTTGTTGCAATCCATATTATATCTCCATCATCCTCAAAAATATCGGTTATATAATTGTGCGACAGACCTATATTATTTTTCTCATCTTTTTCATAACTTTTAAATACCTCTGTTACCGGATTAAAGATGACAAAGCCTTTTGTTGTTCCGAGAAGCAGGTCGCCATTTTTGGAAAGCTGTACAACCTCTACAAAATTATCAATAAGTCTGCTGTTTTGGATATGGTAATTTTTAAATGAGCTATTCTTTTTATTGAACCTGCTGATGCCTCCCTGGCTTGCAAACCAGAGGTTTCCCTGCTTATCCTCTGTGATATCAAAGATATTATTGTTTGGTAATTCGCTGTTTTCCGTTGTGTAACTTATAAATGAACAATTTTCTTTTTTAAACAGATTAACGCCACCGTTCCAGGTGCCTGTCCAGACATTATTTTCAGAGTCCACATACACTGTGAGTACAGCATCGGATTTAAGGTCGGAATTTCCTGAATAGAAATATTCAAATTCCTCTTTGTCAGGATTAAACCTGTTTAATCCCCCTCCGTCTGTTGCAATCCAGATGAAGCCATCCTTGTCCTCGCTGAACTCCCATACAGAATTATTACTAAGGCCATTGGGTATGCTTTTGTAATGGATAAAACCCTGTTTGCTGTAATGAAGTGTATTGATCCCGCCTGAGAAGGTGCCGATCCAGATGTCACCTGTACGGTCTTTAAAAATGGAATAGATGGAGTTGCTGTTAATGCTGAATGGGTTGTTCTGGTTATTCCTGTAATTGGAAAATCTTTTTTTATCATTATGAAGAAAATCAAGCCCTCCGTTTTCAGTACCGATCCAGATGCCCCCGTTATTTCCTTCACAGAGTGCAAGAATATTATTATTTGACAGGGTGTTGATATTTTCCGGTTCATGAGTGAAACTGGAAAACACACCCCTTTCTATTTGATCCACATGTATATATGACAGACCTCTCCCATAACAGGCAAACCATAAATATCCCCTTGAATCCTCTATTATGGAATAGATGGAATTTCCAATGATACTTTGGGGATTATCTTTGTCATGGCCATAATGAATAAATGTGTCGGTCTTGTAGTCATGCAGGTAAAGCCCTCCATTTTCAGATGCAATCCATAAATTACCCCTGCTGTCTTCATATACCTGCCTTATGATATTACTTTTCAGAGCACCCTTCTTATCCGGGTCAGCGCTGTATATTGTGGCCCTGTTTAATGATTCTTCATACCTGATAAGCCCATTATCGTTTGTACCTACCCAGAAATTACCCCTTTTGTCTTTAAAGATGCTCCATGTATCAAGTTTTTCAAGGTTATACCCGTTACGGGTGTTATAATTAATAAACCAGTCTTTATCACGGTCATATCGTGAAATCCCTGAAAAGGTGGTGATCCATAGATTGCCTTCATCATCTTCATATATGGACTTAATCTGATTTGATATCAGAGAAAAGGGGTCACCTGGGTCATGGCGGTAAACAGTAAAATCATAACCGTCATACTTGTTTAACCCGTCATATGTTCCAAACCACATAAACCCCTTTTTGTCCTGAAGTATTGAGGTGACCGTTGTAAGTGAGAGCCCTTCATCCATATCGATGTGGGTGAATTTGAGTTTTTCTGATTGACTGGAATAGATATCTGATGCCGGGAAAACAGCAAAAGAGAGTGTTAAAATAAGAATGAAATATTTTCTGATTAAATAAAGCATCAGACTTAATAACCTCTGGATAACCTGTTAAAAACAAATATGAATTCTATTAAGAAAAGGGTGTATTTATATAATAGACAGACCTCTTCCTATATGAATCTAATACCCAGATTATATCGGCACTGAATGCTTTAAACTAAAATATATGATTTTACCTTAAGAAAAACCCCCTGTTACCTCATTTTACATGGTATAATATCTGCCTCACTTTTAGTGATCCTCAGGTGTAATAATCCTGTAGTTACCGCTCAGGTGCATAAGGCTGAAGAGATAGAGCAGCCCGTCATAATAGGGATCAAAATATCCGTCTTCATAGGGTTCAAGCCTGGCATTCCAGACCTCATCCACAAATCGCCAGCTTTTAGCCTGTGTGCCCATTAATGAGGCAGCGGCAGAGGTTGCCACAAGCCCCAGTGAATGGCGCAGCTTCTGAAAACCCCCGGCAGGCAGTATCCAGTCAGGCAGGGTGCCGTCCATGTTGAACTGATCTTCAAACCTATCTATGCCCCTGCAATAGAGAAAATCCTGTATACGCTTTGCGTAGTCCCTCTGCCACTCCATATCCTTTCCATACCATGCATAGTCCATTGCGATGTTCATCGGGACACGCCATGAATCATACCTGAATGCAGGTGGAAAAAAGTTCTGTTTTGGCAATTTTCCACTGTAAAGGGTGATATCAGGGTTAAGCCCGGTTTCAGGGTGACACACCTTATGCAAATATGCTCTTGCCTTTTCAGCGCACTCCCTGTAAAATTTCTCATGACCATCCTTTGCATACTCTGCCCATATCTCAAAGAATGCAGGGAGATAATAAGATGGATCAGTTAGATCATATCTTTCTGACTCAGGCACAAAGCTT
>Ga0123334_1006399_pt1 | contig 10913 bp, 8 predicted proteins | sample BiotimSIPDNA_FD_89706 | JGI IMG/M metagenome (GOLD analysis project Ga0123334, IMG submission 89706) | Anaerobic biogas reactor microbial communites from Washington, USA - Biogas_R1 time_0 SIP DNA | ecosystem: Engineered > Bioreactor > Anaerobic > Unclassified | place: Washington, USA | collected... | reverse complement strand
TCTGTAAATGCAAGGCGTTCACTGGACTATTTTGATCATCTCTTTGTTGAGGCTGGTGAGCTTATTCGCTCAGACGCTGATCCACTTGAAAAGGAGGACAGGGTAGAATATCTGAGCCGACTGATCCTGAGCAGAAACAAGAGGATGATCGCCCTTATTAGAAAATATTTTACACTTGAAGACCTGCTTTTTATCAAGGAAAGGCATATAGGCACAGGATTTATAGGTGGCAAGGCCCTCGGCATGCTGCTTTCCAGAAAGATACTGATGAAAGATGAAGATTTTGACTGGGGAAACATGCTTGAGCCCCATGACTCCTTTTATATTGGCTCGGATGTATTCTATTCCTTTATTGTGAGGAACGTGTGGTGGAAGCTCTTCATGGCACATAAAACGCCCGAAGGGTATTTTGAAAAGGCGGGGGAACTGAGGGAAAAGATACTCTCTGGAACATTCCCTGACCATATACGCGAGCGTTTTGAGCTTATGCTTGAATATTTCGGGCAATCACCGATAATAGTGCGTTCGAGCAGCCTTCTTGAGGATGCATTCGGCAGCGCCTTTGCCGGGAGATATGAAAGTTATTTCTGTGTAAACCATACCTCACCGGAAAAACGTTATGAAATATTTGAAGATGCAATCAAACGGATCTACGCATGTACAATGAGTGAAGAGGCCCTTTACTACAGGATGCAGCGAGGGCTAGATAAAACAGATGAACATATGGCCATAATAGTCCAAAGGGTTTCAGGGGCAGGGCATAATGACTGTTTTTTCCCGGAGCTAGCAGGTGTTGGCCTCTCACGAAACCCCTATGTATGGAAAAAAGATATGAACCCTGAGGCAGGGATGCTGCGACTTGTGATGGGCCTGGGCACCCGTGCGGTAAACAGGGTTGAGACCGACTATCCGCGGATCATCGCAATGGATGATCCCCTGACAAAACCTCTGGCAGGCATGCAGGATTTAATAAAATTTTCCCAGCATTATGTGGATTATCTGGATCTCAAAGAGAATACATTTAAAACCGTTTTATTACCCGAACTTATTAAAAAGGCCCCTGATATAGATATAAAATCAATAGCTGTAAACGACCCTGGTACAGATAACTATGGCAAGTCTTTTCCAGAAAGCCGATGGGTATTAACCTTTGACTCACTTCTTACAGAGACACCTTTAGTAGATACCATGAGCAGGATGATGAAGAGCATTGAACAGGCATATACTGTGCCTGTAGAGATAGAGTTCACAGTAAACCATGATTTCAGCCATGGCATGCAGGTCAACCTGCTTCAGTGCCGCCCATTTCAGACCATATACAACACAGTGAATATCCCCCTTACGGAAAAAGTTGACCCGGAAAAGGTTTTTATCCGGATGGAGGGAAATTTTATGGGAGGCAACGTGGTTTTGCCTGTAACCATGCTCATCTGGGTGGAACCTCAAAACTATGCAGCATCAACACCTGCCCAAAAGTACAGCGTGGCAAGACTGATCGGAAAACTTAACAGGGAGATAATCGATCCACGAAAAAATCCTGCCCTCCTTGTGGGGCCGGGGAGATGGGGCACCCAGACACCAGCAATGGGGGTGCCTGTGAAATTTTCAGAGATTAACCATATTACAGCCCTTATGGAAATCAGTTATCCGGCAGGCAGTATGATACCGGATCTCTCATTCGGGACGCACTTTTTCCATGATCTTACTGAAACCAGTATTTTTTACGGGGCCGTTTACCCTGAAAAAGATGATGTCATTTTCAGGCCGGAAATGGTTTCAGGGCTCACTAACCTGCTGTCACATTTCCGCCCCGGGGATGGGGCTCTTTCACATATTGTAAAAGTCTACGACTTAAAGGATAATAACCTTGTCATCAGGTCAAATGTTGTCAGTCAGGAGCTTGTTTTATACTGGCAATAGATATAAATAACTTGGTACATGGTTAACCAGAGGGACTTTAAAGTTGCATTTATATAAAAAAATCTTTAATCTGAAAAACAAGCTGATCTTTTTATTTCTTGTGCTTGCGCTTGTTCCCCCTGTTGTTTTCGGTATTTTCTCAATTAAAACCACCGAATCTGTCATAAATAATCTGGTATCGCGCCAGATTGAAAACATTGCCGCTGACAAGGCGGTGATCCTTGAGCGGTGGCTTCAGGAACGAAAGCAGGATATGCAGGTTGTTGCAGGCACATCAATTGTGAAATCCATGGAGCCCGGTCTGATTGCCCCTTATCTTGAACTGGTTCGGGAGCAGTACAGGGTATATAACAATATATCCATATTTTCAGACAAAAATGAACTTGTATTCAGTACAGGAGATTACCCTCAAGGCCAGGAGATACGTATTGTTGACGGTGTCCATCAGGAGTCTCCTGCCACTCCCCCGGTTAAATACCTGCCAAAAGAAAAGGAATCAACATTTCAGTTAACAGCGCCTGTTTATGAAAATGGGCAAAAGATCGGGAGCGTACTTGGCACGGTCGGCACCCATAATATCATAAGTATCATACTTCATGTTTCACTGGGTGAAACAGGGGAGTGCTATCTTGTTGACAGAAACGGGACATTTCTTGCCCATAAGGAGCCATCGCGTATTTTGTCCGAGAACATATCCCATTCAGGAAGCTTCACAAACGCCTTTGGGCCGGGTGAACGTAAAAACATATATCGTGATTACCGGAATATTGAGGTGCTTGGCACTTCCCATAAGGTAGAGGGCACAGACTGGTATATTGTTGTTGAGCAGGACAAGGCTGAGGCATTCAGGAGCGCTGACAGCATGAAACGTTTAATCGGTCTCATGATGCTGACGGCGATAGGCAGCGCATTTGTGCTTACCTGGGTAATTTCATATCATTTTATCCGCCCGATACAGGGGCTTAGCAGATCGGCAAAGATTCTTGCCCAGTCTGAATATTTACCTGAAGGGCTTGATACCATGCGGAGAGATGAAATAGGAGTGCTGTACCGCTCATTCAATGATATGGCCATGAAAATCAAACAACGGCAGGATACACTTGTTGAGAAAATCAACCTCAAGTCTGCTGAACTTGAAGAAACCGGTGAGACTCTTAAACATCTAAAATTAATCGCCGAGCGATCTGAAAAATTTGCTGCCCTTGGACGCCTTGGTGCTGCTGTTGCCCATGAAATACGCACACCCCTGACTTCATTAAAGCTGTTTCTTGAATCAATACAGGGGGAAATAGAGATATCACCCGAGTTTATAGAGGATTTTGGCATAGCAATGGGACAGATATCTCGGATCGAAACAGCGATTAACCGCCTGCTTGATTATACCAAACCAAAGGAGATGGAGTTTTCAAAGATTTCCCCAGGGTACCTGATCGGAGATGTCGTTTCACTTGTACGTCCTATGGCAAACAAGCTGGAATGCACTATAGAAACCATAATTACCCCGAACCTCCCGGAGATCAGGGGAGATATAAAGCTCCTTGAAGAGGCGCTGATCAATCTTTTTATTAATGCACTTGAGGTAATGCCTGAGAAGGGCCGTATAAATATCCGGGCCAGTGTTACCAGCTATGCGCCCACAGAGGATGAGAATAAGATGGTCCCTGCAGTGCGTATAGATGTGGAAGATACAGGCCCTGGCATTTCACCGGAAAACCTGAATTATATCTTTGATCCCTTTTTTACTACCAAAGCAGCAGGTACCGGCCTTGGGCTTCCCACTGTTTTTAATACAGTAAAACGACACAACGGAGAGATAACAGCGGCTAACAGACCGGAAGGCGGGGCCTGCTTTTCTATATTTCTTCCTGTAATATCTGAAGGGTAAAATGGAAACTGAAAAAATATTACTGATTGATGATGACGAAGGGTTAAACCACTTCCTTACCAGGTTCTTTAACAGAAAAGGTTATGAGGTAACCACATGCCTCTCCGGCCAGGAGGCCATCAATAAAATCATGGATCATAACTTTGATCTCATTTTACTGGACTACAAGATGCCCGGTCTTAATGGACTTGACACATTACAGGAGATCAAAAATGCGCAGATAAAAACACCTGTTATCATCATGACAGCCTATGGCAATACGGATACTGCCATTACAGCCATGAAGCGCGGGGCATATGATTATTTAAGCAAGCCATTTGAACGCAAGGAGTTGAGCCGCATTGTCAGTGAGGCGCTTGAGCTGAACAGGAGAATGAAAGAGAGGGTTATTCTGCCTGATATTACGGCCACCCCCGCTTCAGAACCATCGGAAAAGAGCCTTAAGATGATAGGGAGGAGCAAGTCCATGCAGGAGGTCTATAAGACAATCGGCCAGATAGCGGAAAAGAATGTGACTGTGCTTCTAACAGGTGAAAGCGGGACAGGAAAGGAACTTGCTGCCAAGGCCATATTTCATCACAGCAACCGGAGCGATAAACCCTTTATTGCCATTAACTGCGCCGCGATACCAGAACAGCTTTTTGAAAGCGAACTTTTCGGATATGAACCAGGTGCATTTACAGGCGCCCGCAACACAAAGATCGGTAAAATTGAAAGGGCAAACGGAGGAACCTGTTTTCTGGATGAGATTGGTGAGCTTTCCATACCCCTTCAGGCAAAACTTTTAAGGGTGCTCCAGGAGGGTGAGTTTGAAAGGCTGGGTGGTGTAAAGACAATCAAGGTGGATGTACGCATTATCACCGCAACTAACAGAGACCTTTCCCTGGCAGTACAGGAGGGGAGCTTCAGAGAAGATTTCTATTGGAGGTTAAAGGTCATTTCCATTGATCTGCCGCCCCTGAGGAGGAGGACTGAAGATATACCTGAGCTAGTTGAATATTTTATAAACCGTTTTGGGTCTGAGCATAAAAAGGCCATAAGGTATGTATCAGAAAGGGTTATGAACCGCCTTAAGTCCTATTCATGGCCCGGTAATATCAGGGAGCTGGAAAACTGTCTGAACAGAGCGGTAATTATGTGCGCAGGTGATATTATTACAGAGGAACATATAGAATTTCTGGACAGGCAGAAGGAGTATGATGCACACGCCACAAACCGTAATCAGATCATTAAGAGCCTGAGGGAAAAGATAGAAAATATAATGCCTGAAGTGATGCAGCTTTTCAGTGAAGGCATTCATGCCAACATTATTGAAACGGTTGAAGAGACTATTATTATGAAGGTGCTTGAGAATGCCGGAAATAATCAGGTAAAGGCTGCCGAGATGCTTGGAATCAGCAGAAACACCCTGCGCCACAGGGTTAAAAAATACAGTGAATAAGGAAAAGAGATGATCTTAAGAGACAGCATGTTTAAAAATTATGAAACACAAGGCTCACTGTTAACCTCCCTCAGGTTATTTGTCTTACTTCTTTTTCTAACAGCGGTCTCTTCATGTGGGCCAAAACATACTGAAAAGTTTGTACCTGTTTCAGAATGGATATCTACCTGGGCCACTGCACAGCAGCTTGTTGAGCCTCATAATCTGCCACCTGCACCGGGGCTGGATGGCAATACCCTGAGGCAGGTTGTGCAGGTTACCATTGGAGGGAAAAACCTCAGGGTAAGGTTTTCCAATGAATATGGCGCCAGCCCTGTTACTATAAAATCTGCCCGTATTGCTGTTTCTACCGGGAAGGGCATTATAGACAAATCAACAGAACATACACTGAGATTTGATAACAGAGTTGATACGATAATTGAACCCGGAACAACAGTAATCTCTGATCCTGTTAATTTTATATTAAACCCCCGCTCAAGGATAGCAATTACCATCCATTTTGGTGAAACATCTCCTGACGTGACAGGTCATCCCGGCTCCCGGACCACCTCCTTTCTGGGGCGCGGTAATCTGATTGAATCCGCTGATCTTACAGATACCATTCAGGCTGATCACTGGTACATAATAGATTCCATTGATGTTGAGCCAGATGAATCTTCAGGGGCGGTTATCGTGCTTGGTGATTCCATTACAGACGGTAGGGGATCAGGCATAAACATGCAGAACCGATGGCCCGATATGCTCTACAGGAGGTTAATGGAAAACAGCACGACAGCCGGTACGGCTGTTCTCAATATGGGGTTAGGCGGGAATTGTGTCCTTCGTGAGTGTCTGGGGCCTGCAGCTCTAAAACGTTTTTCCACTGATGTACTGGGTCATAGCAGGGCACGCTTTTTGATAATACTTGAAGGGATCAATGATATTGGTCAGATGAAAAACAGAGAAGAGGCAGATAGAGTAATAGAAGGGCTGATTGATGCCTATGAGCGTATGATCACCCTTGCACATGAAAAGGGGATCATTGTTTACGGGGCAACACTCATGCCCTTTGGGGGATCATTCTACGACTCTGAATGGAGTGAGCATGCAAGGCAGGCAGTAAATGCATGGATAAGAAACAGTGGCCGGTTTGATGCTGTTATTGATATGGCGAGGGCAGTGGCTGATCCGGCAAATCCGAGGCAGATGCTCCCTGAATATGATACTGGTGATCATCTGCACCCTAATGAAACAGGCCACAGGGCCATGGCAGAGGCGGTTGACCTTGATCTTTTTATGCCCTTGAAATAATATGCACTTGCGATTACATTCGTACCGGCCTGAAAAATATCTATAGCAAGCAGGCTATCTTTTAATTTATATTGCACCAAAAATATTTTTTATCTACCTAAAATAAAGGAGAATATCTATGACAGAGCTGTTACATGAGATAAATATCCGCAGGGCCTTTCGCGCATTCAGTGATAAAAAGATACCTGAAGATGCAATTAAAAGGATCATGACCGCTGCAACCTATGCCCCGTCATGCTTTAATAACCAGTCATGGCGGTTTCTGGTGGCAACGGATGATGAGGCGCTTAACAAGGTCTTCGGGGCATTGTCAGAGGGCAATTACTGGTTTAAACACGCAAAGGCCGCTGTTGTTGTGGCAACAAAACCTGCTCTTGACTGTATGCTCAATGATATAAGGGAATATGCATTATTTGACTGTGGATTAGCTGCCCAGAATCTCATGCTTCAGGGTTTTAAGGAAGGGCTCTATGCACATGCCATTGCAGGATATGAGCCTTTAAAGATCAAAGAGGCATTTAATATCCCGGACGATTACATAGTGATAACCCTCATAGCGCTTGGTTACCCTGGTGATGACAGTTATCTGAACGAAAAACATAAAGGCCTTGAGCACAGCCCGCGTGACCGCAAACCTGAATCAGAGGTGATCTGCTATAACAAGTGGAATTTAGGATAAAGAGGATGTTATAAAAACCATGCTTAAAGACAGAATCGCGGTTATAACAGGCGCAGGAAACGGCATCGGGCGGGCGCATGTGATTTCAATGGCCCGGCACGGGGCAAAGGTTGTGGTTAATGATATCGGTACTTCAACTGATGGAATCGTTACATCAACTGGGTCGGCGGACATGGTGGTCAGTGAGATAACTGCTGCCGGAGGTATTGCTGTTCCAAATTATGATTCGGTTACTACTGAAGAAGGTGCCAATAGAATCATTGATGCAGCCATAAGGGAATTCGGCAGGATCGATATACTTGTAAACAATGCCGGCGTGTTGCGTGAACCACGCTACATTGATGAGGTGCCCTTTGATGACTGGGACACTGTTCTTAAGACCCACCTCTACGGCATGTTTTTTACCCTGCGCAGGGCATGCTCATACATGAAGAAACAAAAATATGGCAGGGTTGTAAATACCGCCTCCCACACTGCATTCGGCTAGCGGGGCTTTGCAGATTACAGCGCTGTAAAGGAGGTTTTAAGGAATGAAAAGGGATGGACAACCGAGGAGCTTGCAGAGCTCATACCAAATACACTGGCCAAAGGTCTGACCGCCACTGTCTTTCCAGAGATTATTCATTGGGATTAAAACAGATCACCCCGGCCTGCTCTTTTTGGCCGGGGTGACCCTTAAATAACATGTTATAAGGGGATAACTTCAATTAAAACTAAGCCACGACGAGATGGCGGAACAAAACCCTGTTATAAATGAATTAAATAAGCGGCAAGCCAAAGGGTTATATTTCTGACACCGGTCTCGCCTGTGCTGCCTGAGGTTATATCAAGCTTTATGGCCATTGGTTGACATCCATTGTGGGGCGCCCTGTTCGAAACTGCGGCTGTTGCCGAAATCCGGAAACAATGCTCTTTATGTCGCCCAGACCTGTGATGAACCATTGGCGTACATATGCCGGTGCAGAAGTAGGCATTATCATCGAATATAACGGCCGGTTCTACCCTGTTGAAATAAAGGCAAAAAGCAAGCCAACCCGCGGAGACACATCGGGGATTTCTGCGTTTCGGAAACAATACCCGGATATCCCAATAGAAAAAGGACTGGTGCTGGAGCCTGTGGAGAGGCCGATCCCCATATCTGAGAATAATTATGCAATTTTCTGGGATATTAAGAGGAAGCCACCGCGCTTGATTTCCCAGGGGTGGCCACCCGTGCTTCTCCTGGGATGTTTGCCGTCGATCCAATCGCTAAACTCCTGCGCAGAGTTGGGATCGATTTCCAGTAGACCTTCATACCTGCCATCAGCATACTTTTTGTACATCTCCAGACCGGAGAGAGATTTATCAACCTTGTCCTCTTTTCTTGCTGCTGCTATGGGATAAATAATAGGTTTTTTGATATTTGTTGATGCACAGGTGGTGCCAGGTGTTCTTCGCGTCCGGAAACAAAATGTTCCAGACATGATCCAGTACAGATAATTCATAGTAGAAATTCTCCAATTCCTTTAGAAATGCATATATTTGAAGTGTTAGATTCATCTATTAAGGCCATAATTGAAAAGATTTATTTTACTACATTCCAAAAACCTGCAATGTGCCTTCCCTGCCGCGTACATACACCTCCCCCAGATCATACACGTCCAGACTGTCGCGGATAAGGGTGGCTGTAGTTTTACAGATAAGAATCTTCTTTTTCAGTTCTTTGTTTGCGATTCCTGATAAACGAAAAGCAAGATTGGTGCAGTCACCAACCAGGGCCAGATCAGAAGACCTCATCCCATAATTTGACATGGTCACAGCGCCTGTAGTTACACCCCACCCCATTTTCAGTTTTTCTGCAACGGGATTAACTGTCAGCAGTTCATCCCTTATATGATCAAGGGCCTCTGCCTGTGCCAGGGCATTTTGACAGGCCAGCATTGCCTGCTCTTTTAAGGGACTTGCACCATGTTCCCAAAAGGCATAGATTGCATCGCCCACATGATCTTTTATTGTTCCTTTATGGATGTTCACAATCTTACCGAACTGTTTAAATACCTCCTTCATAAGCGTATAAACCTGGTATGATTTTTCAGTTTCAGACATACTTGTAAATCCGCGGATATCAGCGACTACATTGGTTACTATCACCTCTTTAGGGGTGAGATCTGTACTTAATGCTGATATGCTATGATCTTCTCCAAACAACTGGCTGCCGGGATATCTTACTGCAAATAAGGTTTCGCCCACCCTTATTACATCTCCATCGTTCAAGTATTCTTCTGAGCCTCCGGCAATGCGGACCCCGTTAATCCATGTGCCATTCTTGCTTAAATCTTTGATCTTTAACCTGGAACCACTCCAGATGATTTCAGCATGATCACGTGAGACCATTGAGTTGTAAAGAATAATACGTTTCGCCTCATCAATTCCCTTGCACAGACGCCCTATGAATACCTTGTCAATTACTTCAAGGCGGCAGTTTTTTTGACTTTCATCCAGCCATTCAAGCAAAGGATTTGACATTGATCTCTCCATATAAATGAAGATTTCACCGGCACAACCGGGTGATTTTTATAATACAGTTCTGGATTGAGTGTATAAGCGTGCTCTTTATATGTACAAAAGTATATGGAGCATCGTGTTTTATGTCAACCCTGTTATTAATTTTTATATATGTAAGAGACTGGTTTCACGTGTAAAGTAAAATGACCTCAATCCTTATCATAATTCTTTCCAGGGTAACAACAGGGTCAACAGTAAATTATCCACTCATAATGCAGGCGTTAATCGGAAAGTAAACAGGATTTTTATTCATCAGTCTGTCCAGTAGTAAGGGCTTCAAAATGCTGCCCTGCATAGACTGCAAAAACGCCCCATATAACAATAACGATAACTGCCAGTATAGAAAGAAAACGGATTGGGATTGCGGTTAACCCAAAGGTCATAAGGATCGCAGCGCTCTTTCCGGTACGCTGAACAAACATGTTCGCAAATGCCCGTGCCTTGTATTTGATATCCGCAGACATGGGCACATACAGGGTCTCCCTGGCGGTCTGGTTAATGGAGTATGAGAATGCATTATCCGAGATGTACAAAAGAGAGTATGTCCAGAGTATCGGGACGACAAAATAAACACCGCTTGCTATAGCCACAGAAACCGATAGCACTAGAAGCGCAGTGGTAAGGCCGAAGGTGCGGATTATGAAAGAGACCAGAAAAAACTGGGTGATCACGCTGATAATCCCAACAATGACGCCTATCTGGCCGAAAAAGGCCTGAGTTGCGCCGGTCCCAACCAGGGTTTCGGCTGCGGTCTTGTACTGGTAATCCATAATCTGTGAGACCAGTTCGTAGAGGAACACAATCATGATGATAGATATCAAATATCTCGATGAAAAAACCAGTCTGGCCCCCTCAACCGCAGCATTCATCTTTTTCATTTCGCCTGATAACTCTTCCTGCCCTCTGTTCTGCCGTCCGATAGAGGCATCCTGTTTAGAGGCAATTGTTTCAATGCGCCATATAATAAATTTTTCTCTTTACATGAACGAAATGACTAACAAATCGCATCATAGATATGACCTCCCTTTTGGTCGAGACATTTTTTATGAGTGCAGGCAAGTTTGAGATATTGAGCTTATAGGTAGCAGTAAAAGAATTTCCAAATGAGATTATCAATATAAGACGACTAAAAATAATCAAAGTCAAGGAACATT
>Ga0123334_1006398_pt1 | contig 10915 bp, 13 predicted proteins | sample BiotimSIPDNA_FD_89706 | JGI IMG/M metagenome (GOLD analysis project Ga0123334, IMG submission 89706) | Anaerobic biogas reactor microbial communites from Washington, USA - Biogas_R1 time_0 SIP DNA | ecosystem: Engineered > Bioreactor > Anaerobic > Unclassified | place: Washington, USA... | reverse complement strand
TACGCTTTTATCAAGCCTTCCCGAAAGGGCAAATATCTCCATAGTCCCGACGCAGAAGATTATAAGGCAGTTTATAACGGCGACCCAGTAGCTTATATACACGAAACAGTTTACCGCCATGAGCAGGCAGGCTGCCAGGAGTAAAGCGGTGGTTTTATTCCATACCGTTTTTTTCCCCAAATAAACGATTTCCGCTCCGAAAAGCGCGAAGACGAATATCATGGTGCCGAGCCCTGAGGGTAAATATACTCTTTCGCTGAGCGCGCTGAATCCGAAGTTCCAAAACCATAAAAGCGACAGCGCGACCGCCATTGCCAACGCGCCCCAATCCCGCGCCGTAAAATGTACCGCGCTCTTTTGCGGAGCGGTATATTCCCCGCTCGAAGGCATCTCATTCATTTTACTTCCTCCTTTCGGTATTCCAAAATATCACCCGGCTGGCAGTCAAGCGTTTTGCACAGCTCCTCGAGCGTAGCAAATCTGACGGCTTTTGCCTTTCCTGTTTTCAGGATCGAAAGGTTTGCCATCGTAAGCCCTACCTTTTCCGACAGCTCGGTAAGACTCATTTTACGCTTTGCCATCATAACGTCCAGATTAACTACTATCATAGCGTTCTCCTATATGGTTAGGTCGTTTTCGTCCTTAAGCGACGCCGCTTTCTGCGTCAGGTGCGAAAGCGCCGCGGACGCCGTCATTACTGTAAATCCGATAAAAAGCACCCCTATGAGAATAATCATCAGTGCGGGGTGGAGCATGTTAAGCGCCGCGAGTACGACGGCTCCGATGATGTAATATATCGTGTCCGCCAGAGCCATAATGCTGATTACGCGAAGTCTTGCGGCGTTTTGCGCGCAAAAGCTGTTGTCTTTGCCTATCTCCCTGAAGATTTCCCAAGCCTTTATCAGAGCGGCGAAAACGGGCAGCGCGCTCACCCAGAAAAATATAAGACACGGCAGATAATACCCCGAATATTCGGGATACTGCATGACAGCTGCCCTGCCGAGCTGCGGAACTATAAAAATGCAGAGCGCCAGACAGCTCAGCGCCGCGACTATTACGATTATCTTAAGCCACCGGGACAGTTCAGCCTGTTTCATGTAAAAACCGCCTCCACAAACATTATCTGTATGCACAGTATAGCACTATGCTTATAGTATTTCAAGAATAATTTATCGTTTATCGATAATTATTTTATGCTGTCCAATAATCTCAAATGAACACGCAAAGACGCCGAAAGACCTGACAGCGCTTAAAACAAGCGTTGTCAGGTCTTTGATTTGCCGCTAAATAGTCCGAATTCGGTTAAGTCATATATCCGGTTCCCGCTCGGTTAAATATGCGTAGGTATTACCTAAAAGAGCGTTAAAGCCAAGTGACCTGCACATCTTCTCGTCACATGGGGCGCAGGTGACGCTCAGTCTCTTAATGAGATTCTTCCGGCACCATTTTTGAGCCGCTTCCATAAGCATCCGGGCGATACCCTGTCCCCTGAATACGGGCTCGATATAGAAATTTTCCAAAATACCCACATCGGAGCAGGCAAAGGTAGAAAAGGTGGTTACAACGCTGCACATTCCGACAGCCCGATAACCGCGTTTGGCAAAAAAGAAAGTAATCCTCCCCTCACAAACAGCCTTTGCAAGACTCTCCTGCTTTTCCTCTGTGAGAATATCCACTCCGATTTCGCTAAGATACCCGTTTTCCAGTTTCTTTAACTGCCAGTCTTTCCCGACGCCTAAAATTTCAACATGAACCGGCTGATACTCCTCCGGCGGCAGCAGCATAAGCGGCATCCCCCATTCGTCCGCGCCGTTCATCTTAAATCCTAGTCGTTTCCAAAAACGCTGTCTTAGAGCTTTATCACAGTTAATTTCTATATAGGCGGCACCCATTGCCTTCGCCCAGGCGAGGAAAGTCTTCGCGCACTCAGTCCCCGTGCCATTGCCGCGAAACTCCGGAAATACGCAGAATTCATTTAAAAAGCACTTTTCGTCCTCCGTCCGATAGATAACCGGAAGCGCCAATCCGATGTCTTTGCCGTTCCGACTTATAAGCAGATAATAACAGCGATCCCGCTCTCGCTGACGGATCATTTCGATTTGTGCGCGGTATTTGCTGTCATCCGAAAAATATTCCCGCTCTTCACAGTCGGACTCGGGAAACATATCCCGCATAAAATAGGCGTGAAGCTGTTCCCAAAAGAAAGCAGTCTCCTGTTTTGTCGCTGCTTCACGGACGGTAATTTCGTTTGTCATTCATTTCCCTCCAAAAATCAAGCCGGAGGGTTAGGAAGCGTGAACCCTCCATACACGATTCATCTTCATAAACAACCATCCTTTCCTCGTTAATATTTGTTTGTTTAAAGGTAAATGTGCGATTCCCCCTGAATCGGAAAATCGCACATTTGCCTTAATAATTATATCAATAGTTCTCGGCGTGAATCTCAAAGTAAGCCTGAGGGTGATCACAAACCGGGCAGACCTCGGGAGCCTTGGTACCGACCATGATGTGACCGCAGTTGCGGCATTCCCAAACCTTTACCTCGCTCTTAGCAAATACTTCCTGTGCTTCCACGTTGTGAAGCAGAGCTCTGTACCGCTCCTCGTGATGCTTTTCAACGGCAGCAACAGCGCGGAACTTGGCTGCCAGTTCGGTAAAGCCTTCCTCTTCGGCAGTCTTGGCAAAACCCGCATACATATCGGTCCATTCATAGTTTTCGCCGTCAGCCGCAGCGGCAAGATTCTCCGCGGTGGATCCGATTCCGTTGAGCTCCTTGAACCACATTTTAGCATGCTCTTTTTCATTGTCGGCAGTCTTCAGGAACAGCGCGGAAATCTGCTCGTAGCCTTCATTCTTGGCAGTAGAAGCAAAATAGGTATATTTGTTTCTCGCCTGGGATTCGCCGGCAAAAGCGGCTTCCAGATTCTTTTCTGTCTGGGTTCCGGCATAGGGATTTGCCTTTTTCACTTCAAGCAGCAGTTCGCCCTTTGCTTTACAGAGCGGGCAAACCGGCTCTACGCCGTCCTGCACATCAAATACATGACCGCAAACCAAGCACTGATATGTTTTCATTTTAATTACCTCTTCCTTATCTTTTTCGTTATTCGGTATCATTTCCAAAAGCTTTTTCGCACCATAGTAGAAATCATCGCATATCCGCCGCCAAAAGTAAACAGGCCGATTGTGCAAATGTTAAAAATAATACAAGCAGAATTTCATTTTGTTTTACTTATTATAATCAGTTCCCCGAACAATGATGTTGCGCGCAATGTTTATGTCCGCAATCTCCGTGACGGTGCTCGTGATGGTCACAGCGGGCATTCGGGTCATAATTTAAAGCTCCGTTCGCCAGAGCCTTTGCCGCTTCGTCCGCATTTCCCCTGACTCCCGCGAAAAGCTTTATTCCGGCATCCGCGAGTGCCATTTGCGCACCCGTTCCGATACCGCCGCAAATCAATGCGTCAACCTTCGCTGCCTGCAGGAATCCGGCTAACGCGCCGTGTCCGCTTCCGTTTGAATCTACTATCTGTTCGTTTGTGATTGCTCCGTTTTCCGCATCATAAAGCTTAAACTGTTCGCAATGTCCGAAATGCCGGAACACTTCTCCGTTCTTATAAGTTACCGCAATTCTCACTGTGTTGTTCCTCTTTTCAATAATTTCCTGAGTGATTTCAACCGGCATAAACTCACAGCACCCGCCTGTTACGAGAAGCCTTTTACCGTTCACGAGAACGTCCGCTACCTTTTTTCTTGCGCTGTCATAGATTGCTGTGACTGTTGTGCGGGATATGTTCATTTTAGCTGCACAGGCTTCCTGTGTAAGCCCCTCGTTATCTAAAAGACGTAAAGCCTCAAACTCGTCAACGGTCATCCTGACACTCTCGGCGGCGGATATGTCATCCGGTGAAAAGCTTCGATAAACAGGCCGCTTTTCAATTCTGCGGTATCTTGCTGGTCTTGGCATAAGCACTCCTTTCTGACATATGTCAATTATATTATGACTCTGTTTACGACATATGTCAATAACCAGGGCTTAATATTATTGCTAATACTAAGATCCGAAGATTAGCATTATCGTTATCGGCTTGTGGGACTACGGCAAAAAATAAAAAAGCCGCTAAGATTTAACGCTTAAGCGGCTTCCAACGGTATTCGGTTCAGTGACAGCAGCTTGTTTTATGCCTCTAAGAAGCCGCTTCTTTCTTCTAAAAGCTCGACAAATCGCTCTTTTAAGTCTTCCTGCAATAAAGATTCGTTGCACATGGAAATAAACGTCGGTTTCGTAAAAAGCAGCTTGTTAATCATCTTTTCAGCGGAATTTCTCGAAATTCCGCATTTATCCGAAAATGTCAGGAAATCTTTCTTTCGTATATTCATTTTCTTCCCATTCATTGAAAGAGCAAATTGTTCTTTGTCATCGGGCATTATGACACTTACGGGCAGCAAGTCATATGCCGGGGATAGAACATATTCCCCACTGCCTTCCGACGTTTCGATCAAAGAGAAGTTTTTCAGATGCATATCGGAGTTGCCTACAAGGAACGAGAACACCAATCTCATAAAAAGCTCTGTCATATCAAGCATCGCTCTTGATGAATACTTCCGGATGATTTTACTGCATTGCTCATAAGATCCCTTATACTTATCCTGTGTCAAGCGTAAATCAAGCTGGCAAAAATCCTCCATGGCAAGCATCCTGACCTCATTTTTTTCAAAAACCCTGTCTACACGCTTTGTTATATAGGCAAAGCTTCCGTTTCCGAAAACAAGCGCATGCGGGACTGTGGATATCCCGGCAGCATCCGCCATACACATTACGAGATGCTCGGCCTCCGGAAGCGAACGAAAATCCTTAACCTGAGGTTTCAAAATATAACCTGTCGGGTAATTCAAAAGCGTGAGGCGGGGCTTATTACCTTCGGAAATAAGGTGTACGGATAATTTTTTCTGTACACCGGGTATCGTATATCCTTTGTTTGTGCTTTCTATCGCAAGAAGCTCTAAGGTATCCTCATCAATCTCTGCATAGGGTAACACCGATGTTCCGAAAAAGCGCTTGATGCATCTATTATGCCAGCCGATTTGCTCATTTTCCAAACGAAGAGATTTTCCGCAGCATAAGCAGTTCATATACGTTTCTCCCTAATGCTGACATTGCCGATACTATCCTTACAAGCAACAAGTAATAGTCCGAAACGATCCTTGGTATCGATTTTCCAGTTTCGGCTGACAACATCAAGCAGCCAGCCTTCCGGAATCAATCCGTCAAAGAAGGAAAACAATGTTTTGGAAGTATATGTTTGTTCATTGAGCGGCAAGGTCAGCGAAACCGCACCGGCATCATCTTTTGAAAGATATTCGGATGTATACGAAAAGGAATAACCTTCATCGGTTTCCGAAAGAACACCCGCAAAGATATTCCGTACATACACATAAGCTTTTCTAAAAGTGTCCATTAATCGCTATCCTTCTTTCCCGGCACAGCTTCCATACCGAACATTCCAAGAGCGATATTTACCTTGTCCATGCGAACCGTTTCTTTTCCTTGTTCCATCTCACGGATAAAACGAAGGCCCAATCCGGAGCGTATTGAAAACTCTTCTTGAGTAAGTCCTGCGGAACGCCTGCTTTCTTTTATGAAGTTGGCAATTTTGTTCATTCTTATTTTTACCTCCTTTTGCCCTACTTATGCCAGTATTTTATACCCTATTGGGTATAATGTCAATCACAATATTAAGTATTATACCCGTTTGGGTGCATTTATTTCACACAATAAATTATTACACCCTATCGGGTATAATAATTCGGCGGCTGACGCAGGTCAGCCGCCTCTATGTATTTGTTCAGTCTCTAGAATATGGGCACGACTGCCCCGTCGTAGGTGTCTTCGATAAATTTCCTGACTTCGTTGCTCTGCAATGCCTTCACGAGCGCAAGGATCGCAGGGTCGTTCTCGTTCCCTTCCTTCACGACAAGGATGTTCGAGTATGTCTGCGCCGCGTCGCCGCTCGCGTCCTCGACCGCCAGCGCGTCGGTGCTCGCGTTGAGCCCGGCCTGAATCGCGTAGTTGCCGTTTATAACCGCAAGGTCGACGTCCTTAAGGGCGAGCGCCAGCTGCGCCGCTTCCATTTCGACGAATTTGATATTCAGCGGATTTGTCGCGATATCCCGAACCGTCGCGTTCGACGAGGCGTTGATGCCGTCCTTCAAGGTAATCACGCCTTCCTGCTGAAGCAGGAGGAGAGCGCGGGTCTCATTGGAACCGTCGTTGGGAAGAGATATCGTGGCGCCGTCCTTCAGATTCGCTACGGAATCTGTTTTTCCGGCATAGATCCCAAAGGGCTCGTAGTGGATAGACGCGACGGATACGAGGTGTGTACCGTTGTCGGCGTTGAAGCTGGTGAGATAGGGCTGGTGCTGGAAATAATTCGCATCAAGATCCCCGCTTTCCACAGCGGTGTTCGGCTGCACATAGTCTGTGAATTCCACGATCTCAAGATTGATGTTTTCCTTTGCCAGAACCTCTTTCGCCACAGCGAGGATTTCGGCGTGAGGCGTCACGCTCGCGCCGACTTTGATGGTCTTGGCCTGCGCGGAGGGCGCGGCGGAGCTCTGCGGACTGCTTTTCCCGCAGCCTGCAAAGACTGCGATGAGCAAAACAAGGGACAACGCGATGAGCAGTGCTTTTTTCATGATTTTCATCCTTCTCTTAATCAATTCATTATAGTTAACATAATATGTTATTGCTGTCTGATACGCTTGTCGCTTCGCTTGGAGATTCTGTTCCCGATCTCCTGAAAGCCCTGTACAACGAGGATCAGTATCACGACCATTACGAGCATGACGTCCGTTTGTGACCGGTAATAGCCGTAATTGATGGCGATCGTGCCCAGGCCTCCGCCGCCGACGAAGCCGGACATAGCGGAGTAACTCAGAACTGTCGTGGTTGCGATCGCCGCGCCGACGAGCAGAGATGGCTTTGCCTCGGGCAGCAGCACCTTTAAAACGACCTGCATGGTTGACGCGCCCATAGATAGGGACGCTTCAATGACGCCCCGATCCACCTCCTTTACGGAACTTTCAACCATGCGCGCCACAAAGGGAGCCGCCGCGATTACCAGCGGCACGATGGTGGCGGTCGAGCCGATGGTGGTCCCCACAATAAGCCGTGTCAGCGGCAGAACGAACACAAGCAGGATAATGAAAGGTACCGAGCGCAGGAGGTTAACGATGGTGCCCACGATCCTGTTCACCGCGGTGTTCGGCTTAATTCCGTCCGCGTCTGTCACCACGAGCAGCAGGCCGATCGGCAGACCCAGAGCATAGGCCGCCGCCGTGGAGAGGATTGTCATATACAGGGTTTCCCACAGGCCTTGCACCATGAGCGCGATCATATCACGGCTAAACATTAAACTCCTCCTCTGTGTATCTGAGATTTTCCGAGTCGAGAAAGGCCAACATCCGCTCCGCCATCGCCTGGTCTTCCGGAAACTGCAGTATCATATGGCCAAACATCCTGCCGCCGATCGTCTTTGTGTCAGCAAAAACGATGTTGACCGGCGCGCCGAATCGGAGGACCATATCCGCGATAACGGGATGCTCGGCGGAGTCGCCGTCAAACGTCACCCGGTAAAATCTCCCCTTGCCCGTGAAAGCCGCCGTACTCTCGCCCCGAGGAAAGAGCAGTTTTTTTGCGGCTTCGGATTTCGGGCGGCGGAAGACTTCATCCACAGCACCAATCTCCTCTATGTGGCTGTTTGCGATAATGGCGACGCGGTTGCAGATTTGTTCGATGACACGCATCTCGTGCGTGATGATGACGACTGTCACCCCGAGCTTTTGGTTGAGCTCCTTGAGCAAAGCCAGGATTGACTGCGTCGTGGTCGGGTCAAGGGCGCTCGTAGCCTCGTCGCAAAGAAGCACCTTCGGGCCGGTGGCGAGGGCGCGCGCGATGGCCACGCGCTGCTGCTGGCCGCCGGAGAGCTGTGCCGGATAGGCCTGTTCCTTGTCCGAGAGCCCGACGGTACTCAGTAGCTCCCTCGCGCGCGAAGCACACTCCCTGCGCGGCGTCCCCGTAAGCTCAAGCGGGAAACAGACGTTTTCGAGAGCCGTTCTCTGCATCAGGAGATTGAAGTTCTGAAAGATCATGCCGATGGACTGGCGCGCGCGCCGCAGCTCTCTTTCCGAGAGAGAAGTCATCTCTTTGCCGTCCACCACGACACTGCCGGCGTTCGGCCGCTCCAGGAGGTTCATGCATCTGACAAGTGTGCTTTTGCCTGCGCCGGACAGTCCGATGATACCGAAGATCTCTCCCTGCCCGATCTCCAGGCTGATGCCCTCCAGTGCGACCACCGAGCCGTCTCCTTCGCCGAAGGTCTTTGTCAGGTTCTTGATCTCAATGATCGTGTTCTCGCGCATATATGTACACCCTTCCCGGAATGATAACAAATAAAAATCCTTGATGAGAATCATCAAGGACGAGTGCAGTGCCCCGCGGTACCACCTTGCTTCACTTATGCCTCGCGGTATAAGCCTTGAAGGGTACGAGTTCATACCCCCAGCACGATAACGGGCGCTCCCGCCGCACCCTGTGCAGCCCCCTGCAGTCGGATGCGAAGCTCCAAGACCATGTTCGGCAAAACATCCCGCACCCCTTCCCACCAACCGGGGTTCTCTGTGCCGATCCGTATCGCCTACTCTTCTTTTCACAGCTTTTATGATGTAATTATTCAACTGTCACGTAGTCTACAACTTTCCGTCGGTTTCGTCAATACATAAAGCTGTCCTTTTCATAAAATACGAAGCCGACGACTCCCCGCGGGCATGTCTCCCTTCCCCGGAATTGCCCGAAGGCAAACGGAGAAAAAACCAGCGTCGGCGGGGAAGTGCACACCGGAACGGAAAAGGAGAGATTAACGAGGGCATTAAGCCGTATCGGCTTATTCCCACTCGCAAACTTAAAGCTTGCTCTAAACATTTTTGTTTTGGTAATATGATTTCTATTTGCCCAATTTGATACCAGTTATCCATTGTATATGGTCTTTCTGAAATGCTGTTATCAAAATGTTATCAGGGTTTTGTTATCATCCCTTTCTTCTTCACCAAACAAACTGATTCTCTGCAATATTTGTTATTATAACCTCTTTTCCTTTGACGCTGCCGCCCGCGTTATGCAAAATATCATACCCGACCATATAGTAATTCTTGTAGATATCACGGATCAGCTCACAATCATCGTAGGTAACAATCCAATAGCTATCACCAAGATATCCCGATATTGTTCGCTCAAAGTTCCGGTGATCATCTTCCATAAAAAAATTTGTATAGAGTCTATGGCCCTTTTCTACATATGGAGGATCAATATTGAAAAAACAATCCTGTATTCTTCCTTGTAAATTACGGGCAATAAGCTCGCTAGCATCATAATTATATAGCTCAATCCGATCTCTCAGCAAAGCAATTTGCTTGAGCTTATTCTTTATCTCATTCTTATTAAAACGGCAGTCCAATTTATAAGTGCCGGATTGCGTAAAGCCTCCGATTGGCCCACCTGTAATCACACCAGAGAAATTGACACGGTTTAAGAAGAACGTCGCAAATCCATCTCTCACTTGATCAGCATTATCGTCTTCATATACTTCTTTCTGATGTTCCCGCTCTTCTATGGTAATAGGAGTATCTGTCATCAACTGTAGGAAATCATCGGAGTGGTTAAGGATAGTGTGCCAAAAGTTATAGATATGGGGATCAAAGTCATTAAGAATCGCTGTCTGCACGATGTTATCGCGCAATAAACCAAGCCCAATGCCAAAACCTCCAGCAAAAGGCTCCACATAACTTCTATCGCCAAGTTCATTTATTTCAATAAGGTTTTTTACCTTGTCGTAAATTTTATACTTGCCGCCCGGATAGCGGAGCGGCGAAAGGGATTTATTCATTCTCCACCTCCTCCCGTCAATTCTCTATAACTTAAAAATGCATTAGGCAACCAATCGGACAGATCATATGGATTCAGATAAAGGTTGCCTTTAGTATTATTTGGTTTCTTGCGAAGCGCAGGGATCACCTCGAAAGCCACCTTTGGTTTGGTTTCAGGGCTACCCGAATCTTCGGATATCAACTTTAGTAATGGTGCGAGATAAATCTTCTGCTCAAAGCTATTATACTCATCTGGCATCTGGCCATACTGAGCGTAATCGAGCAATTGCAAGCCTAGCTGTCTATCGAACAGCTGGTGATTCCTCTGGTTCCAGTAGTTGTCGAGGCAGTTCTTACAGGAGCGTGAGCACTCACATTCAGACAAAAAGCTCCTTGCACTATCAAGCACATCGTCCAGAATCGAACCAATGAGAGATGAGTACCCAGCGCCACTTGAAAGATTGTCATAAAAGAACATCTCAAGGCTCATAGTACCATCCACTTTATTTCTAGACCGCCACCCACCACTGATCTCATTGTAATCTATATCCAGTACAATGGATATGGCTTTTTTTAATGCTTCATGCATAGATGTGGCGGCCGCCCGAAGTATGCTTTTATCCTCGGCACTTCTATTTCCGACGAGCTTTGTGGAATCATAGGAAATATCGAGCATGAACATATCCGTTAAGAACTCATAGCCCAAATAGATACCCGTATCGACCGTTCCCTCATGGCGGCACAATCCACGGTTATCATGGTATGGTTGTGAGAACGAGAATGACCCGGTCGCGTTTGCCTCAGCTACCTCGGCTCCGCCACACTTCTTGCAGACATTGAAGCCGTTCTTGCTTTTGCCCATATTGACGGTCAGAACTTTCTTGTCAGGAAGGTTTGCGAACCGTATATTACTTTGCCCGTAAGATACCATTTCCGTATCTTCTGGGACATAAGAATAGTACGGTGCCTCCGCATAGGTATATTGCTCGTCCTCATC
>Ga0123334_1006396_pt1 | contig 10918 bp, 5 predicted proteins | sample BiotimSIPDNA_FD_89706 | JGI IMG/M metagenome (GOLD analysis project Ga0123334, IMG submission 89706) | Anaerobic biogas reactor microbial communites from Washington, USA - Biogas_R1 time_0 SIP DNA | ecosystem: Engineered > Bioreactor > Anaerobic > Unclassified | place: Washington, USA | collected... | reverse complement strand
GGCCATCTTGACGAGCTTGCCGACGCCGGTCTGGTCGAGACGGGCGAACGGGTCGGACTCGAAAATCTTCTTCTGGTAGTAGGCGTCCAGGAATTTTCCGGCGTCGTCGCGGGAAAAGCCGAAGGTCATCTGGGTGAGGTCGTTGGTGCCGAAGGAGAAGAAGTCCGCTTCCTTGGCGATCTCGTCCGCCGTGAGGCAGGCGCGGGGGATCTCAATCATGGTGCCGACCTTGTATTTGAGCTTGGAACCGGCCGCACTGATGAGGGCGTCGGCGGTATCGACGACGAGCTTCTTTATATACTGGAGCTCCTTCACTTCACCCACCAGCGGGATCATGATTTCCGGAACCATATCCCATTCGGGGTGCTTGTTCTGCACGTTGATGGCGGCTTTTATGATGGCCTTGGTCTGCATGACGGCGATCTCGGGATATGTGACGGCCAGGCGGCAGCCCCTGTGACCCATCATGGGGTTGAACTCATGGAGGTCTGCGATGATCGCCTTAATCTCGGCGATGGACTTACCCAGGTCTTTGGCCAGCTGTGCGATGTCGTTCTCTTCCGTGGGGACAAACTCGTGGAGCGGCGGGTCCAGATACCGGATGGTGACCGGGAAGCCCTCCATGGCCTCGTAGATGCCCTCAAAGTCGGCCTGTTGCATGGGCTCCAGCTTGGCGAGGGCCTTCTCGCGCTGCTCGACGGTGTCGGCGCAGATCATCTCGCGGATGGCGGGAATCCTGTCGGCTTCGAAGAACATATGCTCGGTGCGGCAGAGTCCGATGCCCTCCGCGCCGAATTTACGCGCCTGTTTCGCGTCGCGCGGGGTATCCGCGTTGGTGCGGACGTTGAGTTTTCTGTATTTGTCGGCCCAGGCCATGATGCGGCCAAATTCGCCGCCGATGGTGGCGTCGGTTGTCGGAACAGCCTCGCCGTAGATATTGCCGGTGGACCCGTCAAGGCTCAGCCAGTCGCCTTCCTTATAGGTCTTGCCGCCGAGTTCGAACTTTTTGTTCGCTTCGTCCATCTTGATGGCGCCGCAGCCGGCGACGCAGCATTTGCCCATACCGCGGGCCACGACAGCCGCGTGAGACGTCATGCCGCCGCGGACCGTCAGGATGCCTTGAGCGGCTGCCATGCCCTCAATGTCCTCAGGAGAGGTCTCCAGGCGGACCAGGATGACCTTTTCACCCTTCTCAGCCCAGGCCTTGGCGACTTCAGCCGTAAATACGGCTTTTCCGCTGGCGGCGCCCGGTGAGGCGGCAAGCCCCGTGCCGATGACCGTCGCTTTTTTCATCGCAGCAGCGTCAAACTGCGGGTGCAGCAGCGCGTCCAGATTCTTCGGGTCAATCATCAGGACGGCTTCTTTCTCATTGATAACGCCCTCGTCCACCAGGTCGCAGGCGATCTTCAGGGCGGCGGCGGCGGTGCGCTTGCCGTTGCGCGTCTGGAGCATGAAGAGTTTTTTGTCCTCGATGGTGAACTCCATGTCCTGCATATCGCGGTAGTGGCTCTCCAGCGTGGCACAGATTTTAACGAAGTCGTTATAAGCCCCAGGCATGACTTCCTTTAGCTGATCGATGGTCTGGGGGGTGCGGATGCCGGCGACCACGTCCTCGCCCTGAGCGTTCATCAGGAATTCACCGAACAGCTTTTTCTCGCCGGTGGCCGGATTGCGGGTAAACGCGACACCGGTGCCGGAGGTGTCGCCCAGGTTGCCGAACACCATCTCCTGCACGTTGACGGCGGTGCCCCAGGAGCCCGGGATGTCGTTCATGCGGCGGTAAACGATTGCGCGGGGGTTGTTCCAGGAGCGGAAAACGGCTTTAACTGCGCCCATCATCTGATCGATGGGATCAGACGGAAAATCGGAACCGATCTTGGATTTATATTCGGCCTTGAACTGGTGCGCCAGCTCCTTCAGGTCGTCGGCGGTCAGCTCGGTATCCTGATGGACGCCGCGCTCCTCCTTCATCTTATCGATGAGCTCTTCGAAAAATTTCTTGCCGACCTCCATGACGACGTCGGAATACATCTGGATAAAGCGTCTGTAGCAGTCCCAGGCCCAGCGCGGATTGTTCGATTTTTTGGCGATGACGGTGACGACATCCTCGTTGAGGCCCAGGTTCAGGATGGTGTCCATCATGCCGGGCATAGAAGCGCGGGCACCCGAGCGGACCGATACCAAAAGAGGATTCTCCCTGTCGCCGAATTTTTTGCCGGTCTGCTTCTCCAGCGTTGCCACATAGGTCATGATCTCCTGCTGGATTTCCGGGGCAATCTTCTCCCCGTCCTCGTAATATTTTGTGCAGGCTTCCGTCGTAATCGTAAAGCCCCTCGGGACCGGCATGCCGAGGTTTGTCATCTCGGCCAGATTGGCGCCCTTGCCGCCGAGAAGCTCTTTCATCTTCCCGTTGCCCTCGGAAAACAGGTAAACGTATTTTGTGCTCACAAAGAATCCTCCTATTGATATGTTAATCTTTCGTATTTGTCAATTGCACATTATAACACCGCGGTGTGATAAAGACAATATTTTGGTAAAATTTTTAGATAAATTTGCCGTCAGCGTTCGATATTTATAAAAATTTTTACTTTCCGACGCAAAACCGCTCGAAAATCCGGGCAGTGATATCCTCCCGGACCGTCCGCCCGGTGATCTCACCCAAAGCGGACATGGCCGACTCAATCTCGGTCAGGACGGCGTCCGGCGTGGTACCCGCTCCAAGCGCTGCCTGGGCTTGCCGGATACTGTCCAGCGCCCGCCGGACGGCGTCAGCCTGCCGGGTGTTGGTGAGGATTTCGCCGGCCGGAGCCTCCCCCTTACCCGCAAACATCGCACCCACCCCATCGGCCAGCGCGCCGATCCCCTCGCCGGTAAGGGCGGAAACGCAATAGGTCGCGCCCAGCCGCTTCTGGATCTCGTCCGCGCTGATTTGCGGCTTCAGGTCGGATTTGTTGAGGACGGCAATATGATAAGGCGCCCGGGACGCCACCTCGATGACAGCCCTGTCGTCGTCGTCCAGTGACCGGCTCCCATCGAACACCGCCAGGACAAGCCGGGCGCTTTCCGCCGCGCCCCGGGCGCGCTCAACGCCAAGCTTTTCCACAAAATCATCGGCTTCCCTGATGCCCGCCGTGTCTGTCAGGCGCAGGAGGATGCTGCCCAGCCTGATTTTTTCCTCAATGGTGTCTCTGGTCGTGCCGGCGACAGGCGTTACGATTGCCCGTTCATAACCTAAAAGCGCGTTTAAGAGCGAGGATTTCCCCACGTTTGGCTTGCCGATGATGGCCGTCAGGACGCCGTTTTTCAGGATGGCGCCCCTGCCGAAGGAATCCAGCAGTCCGGCTAGGGCCGCTTCGGCTTCCAGGAGTGACGCGATGTAGTTTTTCAGCTCGAAGGCGTCGATGTCCTCGTCGGGATAATCGATGACAGCGAAAAAATGGGCCGAGATATGCAGCAGCTGGTCGTAAATACCCTCGATCTTATTCCCCAGCATACCGCACAGCTGCCCCGCCGCGTTTAAGGCGGCCGCCTCTGTCTCCGCCTCTATGAGGTCGATGACAGCCTCTGCCTGAGAGAGGTCCAGAATACCGTTTAAAAACGCGCGCTTCGTAAATTCTCCCGCCTCAGCCTGGCGTACGCCGACCTTGAAAAGAGCGCGCAAGCCCTCCGTTAATACGACCGGCGACCCATGGCAGTGGAATTCCGCCGTGTCCTCGCCCGAATAGCTGTTCGGCGCCCGGCTGACGGTACACAGGCAGACATCGATGACATCGCCGTCACTGTTTAAAAGCTCGCCGTACATGAGCTTCCTGTCGATTGTTTCACACATTTTTATGCCGCTTTTTGAGCGAAATATACTGTCGGCGGCCGAAATGGCGTTCCTGCCGCTGACCCTGATAACGCCGATGGCAGTGACGGCTCCTCCGGTCGCGATAGCCGCAATGGTATCGGTCATATATATGATCTCCCTTGTTCGTATGTCTACGGTATTAGTCATTCCCGCGCAAACGGGAATCCACACATGCACGTTGAAGCAACGGTAGATTCCCGCCTTCGCGGGAATGACATAAACGGACCCTGTTTACAGCGAAAATAGCCCGCGTTTTCTTCTGGGGAGGACGCGTTTGACCTTGTCGATGATGGCCGCGGCAGTGAGGCCATATTCCTCCTTCAACCATTCCTCCGTGCCCACCTGGCCGAAGCGGTCCTGGATGCCCACCATTTCGACGGGTACGGGGAATGCTTTGACGACGGCTTCCGAAACTGCTGAGCCGAGGCCGCCAAAAATGTTGTGATTTTCAGCCGTGACGATGGCTTTCGTCTCCCTGGCGCATTTTTCGATGAGCAGGGTGTCGATGGGCTTCCAGGTGAACATGTCGACGACCCTTGCGGATATCCGCTCGTCGCTGAGTGCCTGGGCCGCCTTCAGTGCTTCCGGGACCATGATACCGCTGGCGATGATGGTCACGTCCTTGCCGTCCCTGAGGACGTTGCCCTTGCCGATATCAAAGGACGAGCCCTCCTCATAAACGGCCGCGACGTTCTTTCTCGGCATGCGCAGGTAGTGGACGCCGTAGGTGTCTGCCACCTGGCGGACGATATCCTGTACCATAGCGGGGTCCGTCAGCTCAATGAGTGTGATGTCAGGGATCGACCGCAGAATGCCCATATCCTCGAAGGGCATGTGCGTACCGCCGTTGTACGCGGCCGTGACGCCTGGGTCGGATCCCAGGATCTTGACGTTCAGTTTGGCGTAGGCGGCGGAGATCATGATCTGGTCGCAGGTCTTGCGGGTGGCAAAGCAGCCGAAGCTGTGGGCAAACGGTATTTTGCCCACGGCGGACAGTCCCGCCGCGATGCCGATCATGTTGGCCTCGGCAATGCCGACGTTAAACGCCCTGTCCGGGAATGTCTTGAAAAACGGCTTCATACCCGAAGAGCTGACAAGGTCGGCGTCGAGAACGACAACATCCTCATTTTCAGACGCGATATCCATCAGCGTCCTACAGTACGCGTCCCGCATCAGCGTGGGGCTTTTCGCCAGTGACTCGTTGACTTTAAACATTGTCATCCGCCTCCTCAACCGTCGGTTCCGGCTCGTCGTCGACTGCTGTCGCCGCGGAATTTTCGTCCGCATGCCATTCAAATGCCACAGCTGCCCTGGCTTCCTCGAGCTTTTCCGAAACCTTTTTGATCGCTTCTTCCATCTGCTCTTTCGTCAGGCTCATGTGATGGTTGCCCTCGACACCGGCGGCAAACGTCCCGTAACCCTTGATCGTATCGAGAACGATGACGGATGGGCTGCCCTTGTGCGCTTTGGCTGCAAGGACGGCGTCGAGAATCTCGTCGGTGTCATGACCGTTCACGGTCTGGACAAACCAGCCGAAGCTCCGGAATTTATCGCCGATATCGCCCATATCCAAAACGTCCTTGGTGAAGCCGTCCAGCTGCTGCTTATTCCAGTCCACAAAGGTGATCAGGTTGTCCAGCTTGTGGGCGGCCGCGAATATCGCACCCTCCCATATCTGGCCCTCGTTGCACTCGCCGTCGCCGACGATGAGATAGGTGAGGCTGTCGGATTTATTCATGCGGCATCCCAGCGCCATGCCGATAGCCGCCGATATCCCCTGCCCCAGCGCGCCCGTCGTCATGTCAACGCCGGGTGTTTTATTCCGGTCGACATGGCTTGGGAGTCGCCCGCCGCCCTGATTGAGCTCCGAGAGCATCTCCTTCGGAAAAAAGCCCTTCAATGAAAGTGTGGCGTAGAGCGCCGGTCCCGCATGTCCCTTCGACAGTACAAGCCGGTCCCGCCCCTCCCAATTCGGGTTTGAGGGATCGCAGCGCATCTCGCTGCCGTATAATACCGCCAGTGTCTCAACAATCGACATCGCACCGCCGATATGGCCGGCTCCGAAGCCTTCAAGCTCCTGAAGGGTTATAAGCCGGATCCCCTCTGCGATGACGCGCAGCTCCTTTGCGTTTTTTCGGTTTTCCATGTCACACCTCATTCATTCTGCATCATTGTTCTTCCAGAAATATTCAATCCTTCTGAAGTTTTCGTAAACAGCGCCGGCCTTATCGGACAGCTCCTCTGTCACGGCGCCGTTTTCCTCAAAAAAACCGGTGGATGTGCTGACGACCGGAACATAACTCTTCAGCTCATTCGCAGCCTTCATATACCCGTTGCCACTCCAAGCGCACGCTTCAAAGAGCCTGTTCATGAGAAAGCACGGTGAAAAGTCCCCGCCGTCTCCGGTAAAGTCGCTGCCGAGAACCGCTCTGGCGGCGTCGTTGGCCCAGATGAGCCAAGGTGTATTATAAAGGTTGTAAAATCCCTGTACGCTTTTCGAATCCGTATCGATCCCCAGCTCGCGATAGACCTCGTGATTGTTGCCAAGCCACGGCTTGTGGTCACCGAAAAGAACAACGACAACAGGCTCGCTCCGTCCGCGGAAATAGTCGATAAAATCGGCGGCACGGCGGGTCGTATCGCTGATGCCTTCCAGATAGTTGTTGAGGATGTTATAGGACGCGTCCGACAGGGCACCCTTTCTGATGTACATTGTATCAGAGGTTTTCTCACTGTCATAGGGGCCATGGTTCTGGTAAGAAAGGCTGTAGCTGAAATAGGGCCGTTCCTGATCGCGGGCTTCGTACAGCTCAAGCACCTTTGGGAAGAAATAGTCATCCCATCTTCTCGAGCCCTGAAAGTCTTCAAGATAATAATAGCTGTCAAATCCCAGATTCATATTGACCGTTTTTCTGTCGTAATACCATCCGTCGCCGGAGTGAAAGCCCTCAGTGTGATATCCCTCGATACGGAAATAATCCACATATGAATTCACCGGTGTCATGAATTCACCGGGCAATGTGTAGCCAGTGAGAAAGGCGCGCTCTGTGTCGACTGTCCCGCCGGCAAAGACATTGACGACAAGGGAACCGCTCAGGGATTCCTCCTGCAGCGCGTGCAGCGGCCCGTAGACATCCACATTGAAATCAATCGTGTCGAAAACCGAAAGATCGGCGTAGGACTCCAGCATGAGGCAAATGATATTGACCTTTTCGCCTTCGGGGATCGCATCGTCGCCGTAAGCGGTCAGGATTTCAGCCGCGCTGTCCTTTTGATAGCCCGGCGGCAGCTTCGCCGCGGGATCGCCAATGCTCAGGATAAAGGGATAGACAAAGCCGCGGGCTATGTATTTCTCGGTGCTCGACCAGGGACTTATCTCATAGCTGCCCTTCGCTTTAGCGTAGATGTGATCGTTCGTGTACAAAAAGCCATACATCAGGATGCTTACCACCAGAATGAACACGGCGCCGATGAGCCTTGTTTTCACCTGCGGCTTATGCCTTAACAGCAAAAACGCGGCAACGGTCCCAACCGCCGCATATACCGCCGCGGCCCAGATTTTCCAGTTGACATCAAGGCTGTAGCCGGCCATTGAATCGCCGGCCTCGCTCACCAGACGATAATCGGAGAAGACGAGCGGCTCGTTTCTGATCTGCACTTTAAAAAAACTGACGGCTGAAAGGGTAAGCACAGCAAGCGCGGGAACGGCAAACCCGATCCAGGACCTGCCTGTCGCCCAATACAACAAAAGCGTCAGAAGCACGGGCGGCAGCAGATTCAAGAGCACGACAAGCGGAGAGGAAAAATACGAATAAAACATCGGCATACCGAAAACAGATGCGCCCAGCATCAGGGAGGCAAGGCCTGTCCCGATACCCAGAAAAATGAGCGCCGCCACTGAAACTGCGCAATGATGCCGGAGGTCCGCTGTCTGCAGCATACTCTGATTTAAATGCAAAGATTTTAGAATTGTATCTTTTCCGTGAGATAACCGACAAGCTCATCGATCCTCACGCGCTCCTGATTCATGGTATCCCTGTCGCGGACGGTGACGCAGCCGTCCTCAGGGGAGTCAAAGTCAAAGGTGAGGCAGAACGGTGTGCCGATCTCGTCCTGACGGCGGTAGCGCTTGCCGATGGAGCCGGCATCGTCGTAATCGGCCATAAAATGCTTCTGCAGCTGATGGAAGACGGCTTCCGCCGGTTCGGAGAGCTTTTTTGAAAGCGGCAGGACGGCGCATTTGACCGGCGCCAGCGTCGGATGAAGGTGCAGTACGATGCGGGTATCGTTCTTCTCGGCGTCAACCACCTCCTCATCGTAGGCGTCAACCAGGAACGCCAATAGAACGCGGTCGGCGCCCAACGAAGGCTCGATGACATACGCGATATATTTCTCGTTTGTCTCCTGGTCGAAATATTCCATGCTCTCACCCGACGAGGTCTGGTGGGCCTTAAGGTCGAAGTCCGTTCGATCCGCCACACCCCAGAGCTCGCCCCAGCCGAAGGGGAACATGAACTCGAAGTCCGTCGTGGCGTTGGAGTAATGGGAGAGCTCTTCCTTCTCATGGTCGCGAAGGCGGAGATTCTCCTCCCTCAGCCCAAGCTTCAGAAGCCAATCGCGGCAGTAGGTCCGCCAGTAATCGAACCACTCCAGGTCGGTGCCGGGCTTGCAGAAAAACTCCAGCTCCATCTGCTCGAATTCCCGGATGCGGAAAATGAAGTTGCCGGGCGTGATCTCGTTCCTGAAGGATTTGCCGATCTGCGCGACGCCGAAGGGTATCTTCCGGCGGGTTGTGCGCTGGATGTTTTTAAAGTTGACGAAGATGCCCTGCGCCGTCTCCGGACGGAGGTAGATCTGCGCCGCCGTATCCTCGTTGACGCCCTGAAACGTTTTGAACATCAGGTTGAATTTCCGGATGTCCGTAAAATCGGTTTTTCCGCAGTGGGGACAAGTGATGCCCTTTTCCTTAATATAACTTACGAGCTGGTCGTTATTCATGGCTTCGATGACGACGCCTGTGATATTATTGGCTGTGTGCCATTCCTCCACCAGCTTGTCCGCCCGGTGGCGCATCTTGCAGGCCTTGCAGTCGATGAGCGGGTCGTTGAAGGTCGTCACATGGCCGGAGGCCGCCCAGACCTGGGGATTCATTAAAATAGCCGAGTCGAGGCCCACGTTGTACGGGTTCTCCTGTACAAACTTTTTCCACCAGGCGCGCTTGATGTTGTTTTTAAGCTCCACTCCGAGGGGTCCGTAATCCCAGGAGTTTGCAAGACCGCCGTAGATTTCGCTGCCGGCATATACAAAACCGCGCCCCTTGCACAGCGCCACAAGCTTGTCCATCGATTTTTCAGTATTTTTAAGCATATATCCTCCAGAGCTTCTGATTCTTTATCGACCCGGACACTCATTTATCCGTATTTTATTAATTATATCCCATGCGCCTGTCTTGTCAACTGTCGGCGCCCCCAAAATTAGGCGTTTGAATGCCGTTACTATTGCAATTATGATGTATATACCTTAAAATTATCATCTGTTATTATAGTACGGCACGAACTATTATCTTGAGAGGAGGCGCGGGGCATGTATTTCAATGCCGGACAATTTGATATCGCCGTCATCGGCGCGGGACACGCCGGCATCGAAGCGGCTCTGGCTTCGGCGCGCCTCGGGATGAGGACCGTCTGCTTTACCATCAATCTGGACGCAGTCGGCAATATGCCGTGCAATCCGGCCATTGGCGGCACGGGCAAGGGTCATCTTGTACGGGAGCTTGACGCACTGGGAGGCGAAATGGCAAAAGCCGCCGACAAAACGTGCATCCAGTATAGGCTTTTAAACAGGGGCAAAGGCCCCGCCGTCCATTCCCTTCGGGCGCAGGCCGATCGGCGCGCTTACCAGCAGCTGATGAAGCACACGTTGGAAGCTCAGGAGAATCTGAGTCTGAAGCAGGCTGAGATCACGGAAATCATTGTCGAAAACGGGACCGTCACAGCTGTTAGAACACAAACAGGGGCGACGTATTACTGCAATGCCGCCATTATCTGTTCCGGGACTTATCTTGCCGGGCGGACGATCATCGGAGAAGTGGTTCACGACAGCGGGCCCGACGGCCTGCACGCGTCCGTGCATCTCGGGGAAAACCTTGTGTCACTGGGTCTTGACATGCGCCGCTTCAAGACGGGCACGCCGCCGAGGATCAATGCAAAGAGCGTCGATTTCTCCAAAATGGAGCTGCAGCCCGGCGACGTGGAGCCGCTGCCGTTTTCCTTTGAAACAGAGACGCCGATTCATAACCGCGCTGTCTGCTGGCTGACCTACACAAATGAAGAGACGCATCGTATCATCCGGGAGAACCTCCATCGCAGCCCGCTCTATTCGGGCGTGATCAACGGCGTCGGCGCAAGGTACTGCCCTTCCATTGAATCCAAGATCGTCCAGTTTGCGGATAAGAAGCGGCACCAGCTTTTCGTCGAGCCGATGGGGCTTGATACGGAGGAGCTCTATGTACAGGGCTTCTCGTCGTCTCTGCCGGAGGAGGTGCAGCTGGAAATGCTGCGCACGGTTCCCGGCCTTGAAAACGCCGAAATGATGCGCTGTGCCTATGCCATTGAATACGACTGTGTCAACCCGACGGAACTGCTGCCTACGCTGGAAACGAAAAAAATCAAGGGTCTGTACGGTGCGGGCCAGTTCAACGGCTCGTCCGGCTATGAGGAGGCTGCCGTCCAGGGATTTGTTGCGGGTGTCAACGCCGCCTTGAAGCTCAAAGGCGAAGCGCCCATGATCATCCGGCGGGACGAGGGGTATATCGGCACGCTCATCGACGACCTTGTCACCAAGGGCACCAACGAACCGTACCGCGTCATGACCTCCCGCTCCGAGTACAGGCTCCTCCACCGCCAGGACAACGCCGACATCCGGCTTTCCCATATCGGCCGCCGGATCGGGCTCGTCTCCGAAGCGCGGCATAAAAAAGTGCTCGAAAAATACAAAGCGGTCGAACGGGAGATCAAGCGTCTGGAGAATACCCATACCCCGCCGTCACCCGAACTCGCCGCCATGCTT
>Ga0123334_1006391_pt1 | contig 10929 bp, 7 predicted proteins | sample BiotimSIPDNA_FD_89706 | JGI IMG/M metagenome (GOLD analysis project Ga0123334, IMG submission 89706) | Anaerobic biogas reactor microbial communites from Washington, USA - Biogas_R1 time_0 SIP DNA | ecosystem: Engineered > Bioreactor > Anaerobic > Unclassified | place: Washington, USA | collected... | reverse complement strand
TTTTCCATGCTGATGGGCGAAGAGGTTGAGCCCCGAAGGGCCTTCATTGACGCGAATGCCGTCTATGTATCGAATCTGGATGTCTAGAAAAGGATAGAATCGTGGAAGAAATAAACGAAAGCAGGACGATTAGAGTAGACGTGTCAAAGGAGATGCGTACCTCGTATCTCAACTATGCCATGTCCGTCATTGTCAGCCGGGCTTTGCCTGATGTCCGTGACGGCCTGAAGCCGGTCCACCGAAGAATCCTCTTTGATATGTTCGAAATGGGACTCAGGGCCAACTCATCCTTCAAGAAGTGCGCCCGTATCGTCGGTGACGTTCTGGGTAAGTATCACCCGCATGGTGATGCCTCTGTCTATGATGCCCTGGTCCGTTTGGCCCAGGACTTCTCGCTGCGCTACCCGGTAGTGAATCCCCAAGGAAACTTTGGTTCCATCGACGGGGATCCGGCGGCGGCCATGCGATACACTGAGGCGAAAATGAGCCGCATCGGTGAGGAGATGCTGCAGGACATCCAGAAGGAGACGGTCGATTTCGGCCCGAACTATGATGATTCCATGCAGGAGCCCACCGTGCTCCCCGCCTCCTTCCCCTTTTTGCTCGCCAACGGGTCCAGCGGCATAGCCGTCGGTATGGCGACCAACATGGCTCCTCACAACCTGCAGGAAATCTGTGATGCAGTCAGTGCGGTGATCGATAATCCCGATATCACCATTGACGAGCTCATGGAGCATATCAAGGGCCCAGACTTCCCCTCCGGTGGAGTCATTTGCGGTATGCAGGGCATCAAGGACGCCTTTACCACCGGTCGAGGCAAGATTGTCGTCCGTTCCGTCTACGAGATCGAAACCAGCGAGCGCGACCACGACCAGATTGTCTTTACCGAGATTCCCTATCAGGTGAACAAGGCTGATTTGGTCAAGAAGATCGATGACCTTCGCAAGGATGGTGCAATCCCCATGATTGCAGTAGTCCGTGATGAATCCGACCGAACGGGAATCCGTATTGTAGTCGAGCTGAAGGTTGGTGCGGAGCCCATGGTGGTATTGAACCAGCTCTTCGCCCGAACGGCCTTGCAGTCGAACTTCAACGTCAACAACCTTGCCTTGGTGCAGGGCCGTCCGCAGATGCTGACGCTCAAGGACATGTTGGTCTACTACATCCGCCACCGTGAGGAAGTGGTGACCAGAAGGACGCGATACGACCTGAGAAAGGCCCAGGAACGGGCTCATATCCTCAGGGGTTTGAAGATTGGTTTGGACAATATCGACGAGGTCATCCAGATCATCAAGGATTCGGCGGACAATACCATTGCCGCCGAGCGCCTGATCGCCCGCTTCAGCCTCGACCAAATCCAGGCTCAGGCAATCATCGACATGAAGCTCGGTCGTCTCAGCCATCTTGAAAGTTCCAAAATTCTGGAAGAGTTGGCCGACCTTGAGCAGAAGATCTCCTATTACCAGGATTTGCTTTCCGACGAGGTCAAGATTCTCAAGCTTGTGCAGAGCGAAGTACGAGCCCTTCCGGCAACCTTGGCGCCCAAGGATCGGAGACTTACCCAAATCGTTCGAGAGGAGCTCGGTCAGGCCACTCTTGAGGATTTCATCAAGGATGAGCAGGTTGTTGTCCTCATCAGCAACAAGGGTTTTGCCAAGCGCATCCCCACTGAAGAGTATGAGGCCCACGGCAGGGCCGGAAAGGGAACAAGGACCACCAAACTCCAGGATGGGGATTTTGTCGACCACATGTTTGTCGCCTCCACCCACGAGTATGTGATGTTTGTCACCAACGCAGGCAAGGCTTACTACACCAAGGTATTTGAAATCCCTGAAGCCAGCAAGACTGCAAAGGGGACCAGCATCAAGAATATCCTGCAGCTGGAGACTACCGAGAAGATTACTTCGATCATCAGCTTCAAGGAGTTCAGCGATGACCACTACTTGATGATGGCAACCCGCAATGGTGTGGTGAAGAAGGTGTCCTTGACCAACTTCATCAATGCCAAGGTCAGGGGCATCAGGGCTCTCTTCCTCGATGAGGGTGATGAGCTTCTCAGCTGCGAGCTGATTCAGGAAGGAGATGAGGTCATGCTCATCACCAAGCTCGGACGGGGCCTGCGCTTCCGCCAGGAGGATGTACGGGCCATGGGTCGTGCCTCACGGGGCGTACGCGGCATCAGGCTGCTGGGTGATGATCAGGTTGCAGGACTTTTGAAGGTGGATGATTCCAAGCGTATTCTCATGATTACCGAGAATGGGCAGGGCAAGCAGGTAACCTTTGACAGCTTCACCGTCCACGGCAGGGCGACGCAGGGCCAAAAGATTTATCGTCTTGGCGGCAAGGCCAGCTTCATTGTCGGTGTCTTGAGCGTGGATGATGACAATGATGTGGTCTGCGTGACCCTGATGGGACAAACTCTGAGGGTCCATGTGAACGCCATCTCCATCCAAGGCAGGAATGCCGCAGGAGTCAAGGTCGTGACGATGAAGTTCAATGGTGATTCCATTGTCGCAATCGCCTCCACCGAGCGGGATGAGGAAGAGGAAGTTGAGATTCCTGAACAGCCGAATCCGGAAGCTCAAGAGGTTGTTGAAGAAGAGGACGAGGAAGAGGATGTTTCTATAGAGGATGATGAGCCTGCAACTGAGCCTTCAGACAACGAATAAAACATCTGTTAAGTAGTTTATCGGGCCGTTCCAATACCCAGGAACGGCCCTTTTTAATGGTTGAAAAGAGACTCTTTTCCCCACGCAAATCTGTATCTATACAGAGAAACACACCCTTGAAAACCTTCAAATGGAGCTTCCAGATGCAGTTTTTGACTAGTTTGCAGTGCACAAGAAAATCGAGGGTGAATAAACGTAGTAGTGTACATTCAGCTGATTTGACTACCTTTGTGGGGAGACTCTTGTGAGAGGGTATTTGTGGATTGTTTCACGTGAAACAATCAAGATGATCCGACTCTTGAGAGAGCACAGGCGTTTCTGGCTCATGCATAGGCGATAGCCATGTACCATTGGATTAATAATGTTTCACGTGAAACGAAGGATACGTCCCTGATTGGGAAGCTATCCAGGAGGATTCATGAGGGCATAAAAAAACGTTCCACGGAAAGTTTCACGTGAAACGTTGTGATTCGAAGGATCGACTTTTTTTAGAAATCCGGGGTGTTTACTACTGTGAGCTTCGGATCGACGAAATTGCGAAGGTAGCGCTCAACGCCGCTCTTGAGAGTCATCTGGGACATCGGGCATCCGGCACAAGCACCCTTCAGGCGCACAGTTACGTCGGTACCAACCAGGCTGACAAACTCAATATCTCCTCCGTCATTCTGCAACGAGGGTCTGATGTCCTCGAGTGCTCTTTTGACTTTATCTTCCATATACTAATCCTCCATAGGGTATCTTGAAGATACAATAGAGCCCAAGAAGGGTCAAGGACTCAGCCTAAAGAGGTGACACTGGTTGGATATTTCCGTATAGTACCCAGTATGAGTGCACAAACAATACTGTTTTTGAACCAAAAGGGAGGGGTCGGCAAAACCACCTCGGCTGTGAATTTGGGATCGGCTTTGGCCCAACGCGGTAAAAAAGTTTTGTTGATCGACCTTGATTCACAGGGAAACCTGACTAGTGCAACGTCTATTGACAGCAGGAAAATGGGTATCTATGAAGTAATAGCAGGTCAGTGCACTGTCCAGCAAGCCATCCAGCAAACTCCCATCCAGAATCTGTATGCCATTGCAAGCAATATCAATATGGCAGGATTGAACATAGAGTTGGTGGAAGAACAGCAGCGGGAGTTCTTTCTCAAGAACGCCTTGGGAGGGCTTGATGAACAGTGGGAGTACATCATTGCCGATTGCCCGCCCTCGCTTGGATTGGTAACCGTCAATGCAATGGCTTGGGCAAAGCAGGTGATCATACCGATGCAATGCGAGTACTTCGCCATGGAGGGCTTGAACCTGCTCATGAGGACGATAGGAAATATGAAGAAGTCCTTGAATCCCAATCTGCAGATTTTGGGAATACTCTTTACGATGTACAGCAAGCGCACGAAACTTGCCAATGAAGTGGTTGAGGATATTTCCTCCTTCTTCCCCAATTTGGTGTTCAGCACCAAGATTCCAAGGAACATCCGCATTGCCGAGGCCCCTTCGCATGGGCTTCCCATCAATGTGTATGATGGTGCAAGCAGTGGAACCAAAGCGTATAAAGCCCTGGCAGAGGAGGTAATCGAACGTGTCGCAAGAAACAACTAAGAAACATGGCCTTGGAAAAGGAATCGGTTCATTGATGCAGGATTACTCCTTTGATTCGGTTCTCGATACCGCATTGGGTCTCTCTTCAACCAAAGGAGGCCAGGAAGGGTCTCAGAAGGTTCTTGAGGTATCACTGGAGCACATTCGTCCCAACCCGAATCAGCCGAGAAAGGATTTCAATCAGGAATCCCTCGAAGAGCTTGCCCAGTCGATCAAGCGTGAAGGTGTATTGCAGCCTATCTTGGTTGAGGAAATTGCTCCCGGCCAATACAGCATCGTAGCAGGAGAACGTCGGTATCGAGCTTCAAAGCTTGCTGGACTGACAAAAATTCCCGTTTTGGTCAAGGACTTCACCCAAATGCAGCGCTTGGAAGTTTCCCTCATTGAGAACATCCAGCGCGAGAATCTGAATCCGATTGAAGAAGCCAAGGCGTATGCGTATCTCATTCAGGAGGCGGGGATAACCCAAGAGGAGCTTGCCCAGAGGATGGGGAAGAACCGCTCGACCATCAGCAACAGCATCCGGCTGCTGCAGCTTAGCTCTACCATGCAGCAGGATCTTTTGCAGGGCAGGTTCTCCGCAGGGCAGGCCAGGGCCATCCTTTCGGTCGTCAATCCTGCAGATCGGGAAATTTTATACCGAACCGTATTGGAAAAAGATCTTTCGGTTCGTGCAACGGAACAATTGGCTGCCCAGTTCAATATGGGAAAGAGGGCTGCTTACCAGTCAAAGAAACGACGTGCAAAGAAAAGCTTGGCAAAATCGCCTGATGTCATTGCGGTTGAAGACAAGTTCCTGCATGTAGTGGGATCACAAGTGGAGATAAAAGGCTCACTGGAAAAGGGAAAACTCGAAATTCCGTATACAAGCAGTGAAGAGTTGGAACGATTATATCAGCTGTTGGCCCCGAGCCAAGAGCTGTTTGAAATATAGAAACCAAGGAGATCGAATGGAAACCAAGAATCTAACAGATGGAGTGTATGCGGTACTGCATACCAATAAAGGCGATATCACCCTGTTGCTTGAACACACGAAAACACCTATGACGGTGGCCAACTTTGTGGGGCTTGCAGAGGGAACGCTCAATGTGAATGGAAACAATAAACCTTTTTACAGCAATATCAAGTTTCACCGGGTGATTGAGAACTTCATGATCCAAGGTGGATGCCCCAAGGGAACCGGCACCGGTGGACCCGGCTATACCTTCCCCGATGAGTTTGATGACTCGCTCAAGCATACTGGTCCTGGCATTATGTCCATGGCAAATGCCGGACCCGGTACAAACGGAAGCCAGTTTTTCATCACCCACGTTGCAACCCCTTGGCTCGACGGCAAGCACTCAGTGTTCGGCCATGTTGTGGAAGGCCTTGATATTGTGAACTCCATAGCACAGGGTGACACCATAAAGACCGTGGAAATCGTGCGCAAGGGTGCCGATGCCGAGGCTTTTGTGGTAAGCAGGGAGACCTTCACCCAATATGTATTAGCCGCCGAGGAGAACAACAAGAAGCGTGAGGCACAAGAGAAGGCAAAACTTGAGGATGAGTTCAAGAACCGCTGGCCTGATGCAATTCTTACTCCTTCAGGCCTTCGTTATGTAGTAAAGAAGGCTGGTGATGGGAAGAAGAGTCCTGTACATGGACAGAAAGTAACGGTGCATTATACCGGATCCTTGCTCGACGGGCGTGTGTTTGACAGCTCGGTAAGGAGGGGTAGCCCTGCCCAGTTTGCCATCGGTGAAGTCATCGAAGGTTGGAACGAGGCTTTGGCAACCATGAGCGCAGGCGAGCAGCGGACCCTGATCATCCCCCCGGAGTTGGGGTATGGCACAATGGGGTATCCCGGCGTGATTCCTCCGAACTCCTATTTGGTGTTCGATGTAGAGCTGATAAAGTTTTAAGTTTTAGCAGAATAAGGAGATACAAGTGAAAGAGAAGGCGATCCAGTATGTCTGCAGCCAGTGCGGGAGAACCGAAACCAAGTGGCTCGGCCGCTGTCCGGACTGCGGTAGTTGGAATACCTTCGAGGAGGAAGCCGTACAGAGTGCATCAACCGGAAAACGGGCGGTGATCAGTACGGCGACCAAACCGATCTCGCTTGGCGAGGTTGTTGTAGATCCTCACTTTCGCTATGAAACCGGTATTTCCGAACTCGACCGGGTCTTGGGCGGGGGTGTCATGCGCGGCTCCTCCATCCTGCTCGGTGGAGAGCCGGGCATCGGCAAGTCGACCTTGATGATCCAGGTGCTTGAGAAGTGTTCAGTGGGCCGCAAGGTCCTCTATGTATCAGGAGAGGAATCGCCGAGCCAGGTGAAGCTGCGCGCCCAACGACTGGGTCTGTCGCTGCCTTCCATAGATATTTTTTGTGACACCCGGGTGGAAATCCTGGAGAAAGTGCTTTCTTCTGCAACGTATGATGTGGTGGTGATCGACTCGCTGCAGACCCTATCCAGTGAAGAGATTCCCTCTCCCTCCGGGTCCGTGAACCAGATCAGGTACTGCTCGACCCTTCTGGTCGGCTTGTGCAAACAACTGGGAACCTCGCTCTTTCTTATCGGTCATGTGACCAAGGAAGGCACCCTTGCAGGACCGAAGGTCATCGAGCATCTTGTCGATACCGTTCTCTATTTTGAACAGGTATCCAGCGGGGTGCGCCTTGTGCGGGCAATGAAGAATCGCTTCGGCTCGGTCGATGAGATAGGCATCTTCAGCATGCATGAGAAGGGCTTGATCCCGGTTGCCAATCCCTCATCGTTTTTCATTACCGATCGTTCGGGATCGGCCCTTCCCCCCGGTATCTCCTATACCCCGGTGATTGAGGGTTCAAGAACCTTCTTGGTGGAAATCCAGGCGTTGACCACCTCGGCTAAGAACGGGTTCAGCCGCATCTATTCAGACCGCATCGATACCGCCCGGGTGACACGGGTTGCAGCAATTTTAGAGCGTCATGCCGCCGTGCGGTTAAGCGATCAGGACATCTATGTGAATGTTGCGGGGGGTATGAAACTCAGTGAGGTTTCCATCGAGCTTCCCTTGGCCCTCGCCCTGTGGTCGGCGGTCAGCAACAAGAGTCTTCCCAAGGCTTTGGTCAGTTTTGGCGAGCTGAGCCTGGCTGGCGAAGTACGCAGTGTAGGCTTTCCGGACAAGCGGGAGAAGGCTGCAAAAGAGCTTGGTTTCAAGCGCTCTTTGCTCCCCAGATCCAGCACTCGTTCTCCCTTGATCCAGCATGCCTGTTCCACGATGCGCGAAGCGTTGGAAATCTGCAATTCTTTGCAGTAAAGCAGTTGGTTAGGATTGCTAATAAAATAAACAGTGATAACAACTATTTCTAATAGAGAGATTTATATATTTCCATAGGTTAGGAAAAAATATGGCTGCAGCAAGTCCTGCAGCCATGGCTTTCTCTTAGTTAGGAATGCAAATTAACCAAGCATGCTCAGCAGGATGGGGAATACCACCACATTGCCTATGGAGGCCGCAAGGCTTGTATAGAGGAATACCAGCAGGGTGTGGAGCACCCGGTTTCGGTACCAGCCCTTGAACGTGGTGGCATCGTCGCCGAGTTGTTCAAAGTCTTTTACTTTGGGCTTTCGCAGGGTTGCCTCCATCAGGCCGCTGACCATGCCGACCCCTATGGCCGGATGCAGGCTTGTAAGGGGTGCTGACAAAATGCTTACCACGGTATTGAGTGGATGAGCCAGGGCCAGGATTGCTCCCAAAGCGGTGAAGGACATGTTGACGGCAAGCCAGTAGCCGAACATCTTGATACCTTCGGTGCTTCCCAGGTTGATGAAGCCGTACAGCAGGATGCCGACAATGAGGATGGGGAAGGCCCAGGAGAGAATCTTTCCGCCGTTTCCAGGTTTAGGGACTACGCTGATATCGGTCAGGTCGGTGCCGATTGTTCCCTGTTCGATCTCTTCCAAGGTCTTGATGATGCCCTTCTGATGCCCGGCTCCGATGACCGCAAGCTTCTTTTGTCCGGGTGCAAGATAGATGCTGGTGGCCAGATAGCGGTCGCGTTCGTCGATCAACACTGCCTTGACCGAGGGAAGCTCCTTTGCCATCTCGTCCATCATATTCTGCATGACATCGGCTTTCTTCAAATCCTCAAGTTCTTGTTCGCTGATTTTCTCATTGCTGAATACGGCACTGATGATGGTGGCGATGAGCTTTGCCTTGTTCCACAGATTGGACTTGCGCCAAGCCCGCTTGAACGTCACTTGGATTTCGCGGTCGCACAGCGAATAGGGTATTCCTTTCTCCTTGGCAAGCTTTGCAGCACTGAGGATCTCTTGGCCGGGGGCGCTGCCGGACTGGTCCCCCATGCGCTTCTGGAAGGAGGCGAGGGCCATGTTTGCAAGCAGCAGGAATCCCTTGTTCTCCTTGATGACTTTCTTGACATCCATATTGGACCAGGCGTTCTCCTGATCCTTGTTTTTCATCCGTCCGTCATCGAGTTCCAGGCAGATATGGTCGGGTTGTTCGGTTTCAATGGCGAGCTCCACCTCGTTCACGCTCTCCTTGGAGACATGGGCGGTGCCGATGAGAAGGATTTGCCTGCCATCGGCGAGGGTGAGTCGGTGAAAGGTATCACTCAGTTTTTCATCAATCATGCAGACAACTATACTCAAGGAAGGGCCGATAAACAAGGGAATTTGACACGCAGGTTCGATTGGACTGGCCCGAATATGAATTCTCCCAATCATTCCATAAATGATTTATTCCTGCCTGTTTGAGATATATGGTTTAATGAGGGGAAGACCAGGGGAGAGGATCCCTGAAGGAGAAATGAAGAGGAAGCCCTTTTGTTTTGTTGGCACACTGCAAAAACTTCCTCTTCATCATAAACACTATAGACACACTACCATCGAAACAGCTTCGATTCAAGAGAACTTCCATCCATCCTTGAGGAAGGGCAATGGCGCGATTGTGTGTCGCACATGCCTGGAACCGGTCGAGTATGCATTCTCCAGGGGACGGGGCAGAAGACGCACGACGGAGAATGGCCCGGCGACAGAGGCTGCAAGCGTTGTCGTCGGCCGTTGCCCGACAGATGGCTGCTACTCGACGATCTATCCAGACGACCTTGTCAGGAACAAGCAGTATTGCCTGGGCGATATTCGCTCTGTGCTGGAGAACAAGGCGGACTACTGCCTGGCAAGCCCGCGCACCAGGTCCTACTGGCGGTCCTGGCTGCGCAAGGTGTGGGCGTCGGTGGTCGAGAAAATCCATCGTTCCATCGGCCGCAGCCTCTCGGAATGCGAAATCGCTTGTGCGCTTACCGCATTCCTCAAGGGATGCGGCGAGTCGTGGCTGCGGTACGTGCTGGACCTTTTTTACACACAATCCAACAACCTTTGCATCCTTGTCGGGCTCATCGGCCCTACGATCGGCCCCAGGGGCGAGAATCTGCAGAAAACCCTCGCTGAGGAGGGTGCAGAACGGCGCAAGCCGCCCCGGGGAGGATGAATGAGATGGAACTGAAGGATTTGAGACCGAACGAACAGGAAAAGTACAACGCCGCCAGGGAAGTCATCGACCTCGGCTGCACCGACACGGCCGTCAGGAGGGGCCGGGCGCGGCTGGGATGCACCCGAAAGACGCTGCTGAAGTACGTACAGTGGTGCAAAAGCGAAGACATATCCCGGTTCAGCCACCGCAACAAGGGCCGAAAGCCCGCCACCACCATACCGCAGGAGACGAGGGAGCTGGTCGAGCGGCTGTACAAGGACACCTACTGCACCGCCAGCTTCACCCATTTTCTGGAGATACTCAAGGAGGACCACGGCGTCAGCCTCTCCGACGGGACGGTGCATTCGATCCTCAAGCAGGCCATGCTCGTCTCCCCCTGCTCGAAGAAGGCGACCAAGAGGCTGATGGAGAAGAAATTGAGGATGCTTGCACGCAAGGAGCACCTCAGCAAGGCCGAGAGCGAACAGGTCAATGCCGCCCTGGCTATCCTGGACGACGCCGTTGCGCATCCGCGCAGGCCGCGAAGCAAGTATTTCGGGGAGATGATCCAGATGGACGCCAGCGAGCTGGTCTGGGTCAAGGGGGCCGGAAAATGGCACCTGCACGTAGCCGTCGACGATGCAACCAGCGAGGTGGTGGGGGCGTGGTTCGACACCCAGGAGACGCTGGACGGCTATTACCACGTTCTGTACATGATTCTCAAGCTCTACGGCATCCCCTCGCGGTTCAGGACCGACCGAAGGACCGTCTTCGAGTACAGGTCCCTCTCCAAACCCGATGAGGAAAAGGACACCTTCACCCAGTTCGGGGCCGCCTGCAAGACATTGGGCATCGAGCTCGAGGCAACCTCCGTACCTCAGCGGAAGGGCCGTGTGGAGCGCCTTAATTTCACGCTTCAAGGCCGTCTCCCGGTGGAGCTTCTGCGCCACGGAATCACCACCATGGAGGGGGCAAACGCCTTCCTGTGGGACTACCTTCCCCGCTTCAATGCGCAATTCTCGCTCAAGGATGAGAAGGATGTGCAGTCCGGAACCTTCCTCCAAGCCCCCGCCGAGGCCGACATCAATGCAATCCTGGCGGTGGTCTCCAACCGGGTCATCGATGCGGGCCACAGCATCAAGTACCACAACGCCTACTACCAGCCCTATGCACAGGATTCGTCCTCACAGCGTCCACGGATTTTCGCCAAG
>Ga0123334_1006390_pt1 | contig 10931 bp, 10 predicted proteins | sample BiotimSIPDNA_FD_89706 | JGI IMG/M metagenome (GOLD analysis project Ga0123334, IMG submission 89706) | Anaerobic biogas reactor microbial communites from Washington, USA - Biogas_R1 time_0 SIP DNA | ecosystem: Engineered > Bioreactor > Anaerobic > Unclassified | place: Washington, USA... | reverse complement strand
GCATTACATATCTCTCTAACAGTGGGAGGGTATCCCTTGACTTTGATCTCGGATTTCATGTAGTCCAGTATCTTTCTTTCTCTTTCTTTTAATCGGTCCATTTGATACCTCCATATATTTTATAAAAAAATAATAGCATAATACGAACAAAAAGTAAACAGATGTTCACGATTTTTTATTGTTAAAATGGAAAACATATATTCGCAGAAAAATCTAACAGCGTTGGGCCATGATGAAAAAAAGATAAAATTATGAATAAATATACATATATTATAAAAAAAATACAGAAAATCTATTGACTATGTATCCTTGACGATATATTATTATATCTATAAAATTTTTGAAAAAGAGGTTCAAAACAATGGAATACAGTGTTTTTATCGATGGAGCTGAAGGAACTGCAGGACTTGGTATACATGAGAGGTTCAAAAAAAGAAATGACATAAAAATAATAAATATACATGAATCTCAAAAAAAAGATATAGGAGAAAGAGTTAAAAGAATCAAAGAAGCAGATGTTACTTTTCTTTGTCTTCCCGATAATGCAGCAAAGGAAATCGTTAAACATTTGCCGGCCGGCATAAGGATAATAGATACTTCTTCTGCACACAGAACAGACCCGGAATGGATATACGGTATGCCCGAGCTTTGTGAGAGGCAGAGAGAACTTATAAGAAAGAGCTTCAGGGTGACCAATCCCGGATGTCATGCAACAGGATTTATTCTTCTTATAAGACCGCTTATTGATAATGGGATAATAAGTCATAGCTGTCCCCTTTGCGCCATATCTGTTACCGGATACAGCGGAGGAGGTAAAAAAATGATAGAACATTACACAGAAAATGAAAAGTCACTTGTGAGAGCAGGACCCGGTCAATATGCTCTTTTTCAGGATCACAAACATCTTCCTGAAATGACTGTCATGACCGGGCTTACAAAAATACCTGCATTTTCCCCCGTTATAGGTTGTAATCACAGTGGAATGGCGGTGAGTGTGACGCTTCATAAAAGTCTTTTTCTAAAAACAGTAACGGTTTCTGAGATGACGGGGATATACCAGGAACGATATGCAGCAGAACCCTTAATAACTTTAGTGGACAAGCCTCCTGAAAGCGGATATATATATGCGGGAGAGATGGCAGGAAAAAATGATTTGAAAATATATATACTGGGAAATGATGAACGGGTACTTCTGACTGCGGTATTTGATAATCTGGGGAAGGGGGCCTCTGCGGCTGCGCTACAGAATATGAATATAATGCTTGGGGAAGAAGAAACGAAAGGATTGTTATAAATGGAAATAAAAACAGTGGGGGGAGGTATATGCGCCCCAAAGGGATTCAAAGCAGCGGCAGTGCACTGCGGGATAAGGAATAATGCTGCGAGAAAAGATCTTATGATGATAGTAAGTGACCGGATATGTGATGCGGCAGCTGTATATACAAAAAACAAAGTAAAAGGGGCACCGATAGAAGTAACAAGAGAAAATCTTACTGACGGAAAAGCGTTGGCTGTCATATGTAACAGCGGAAATGCCAATACCTGTGCTCCCGGAGGAAAGGAGCTGGCCCTTCAAACCTGCAGTATGGCGGCGAAACATCTTAAGTGCAGACATGAAGATATTATTGTGGCATCCACCGGTATCATAGGAGAGAAAATGTCTCTGAGACCATTTGAAAAAGGGGTGCCGGAACTTTGCGAAAATCTCGCCCGCAAAAACTCCCTGGCTGCGGCTGAAGGAATAATGACCACCGATACAGTTCCAAAGGAGATGGCAGTAAAATTCATGGTGTCGGGCAAAGAATGCTTTATAGGAGGAATAGCAAAGGGCAGCGGTATGATCCATCCCGACATGGCCACCATGCTTTGTTTTATAACAAGTGATGCGGACATATCTGCAGAAATGTTACACGCTGCCCTAAAAGAAGATGTAAAAAACAGCTTCAATCAGATCAGCGTGGACGGGGATACATCCACCAATGATATGGTTTCTGTAATGGCAAACGGAACGGCGGGAAACAAAAGGATATCTTCGGTAAACGGTGACTATGAAGTTTTTGCAGAGGCTTTGCATACTGTAACAGAAGAACTTGCCAAAAAAATGGCGGCAGACGGAGAGGGTGCGGGAAAACTCATCGAGATACTGGTTGAGGGGGCCCCCGATAAGGATACTGCCCGGAGGATATCAAGAAGTATAGTTGCTTCAAACTTGTTCAAGGCAGCCTGTTTCGGGCATGATGCAAACTGGGGGAGGATAATCTGTGCCATAGGATATACACCCGGAGATTTCAGCACTGACAAAGTCCACATCTCACTTGCCTCAAATGCAGGAGAGATCCAGGTGTGCAGATCATCCGCCGCCTGCGGTTTCGATGAAGAAAAAGCGGCGAGGATATTATCGGAAAAAGAAATAAAGGTAAGAGTAGATATAAATCAAGGAAGGGCCGAGGCAAAAGCGTGGGGCTGCGACCTTACCCATGACTATGTGACAATAAACGGAGATAAAAGAACTTAAAGAAATGAGGATCTGAAATGGTAAGCAAAAGCACATTGAAAGAAGCCGGGATAAAGGCTGAGATACTTATTGAAGCCCTTCCCTATATACAGCGGTTCAACCGTAAAATAATAATAATAAAATACGGAGGAAGCGCAATGGCAGATGACGCGTTGAAAAAGAGTGTTATTGAGGATGTGGTCTTACTTAAACTCGTTGGATTCAAGCCGATAATCTGTCATGGCGGAGGGAAAGAAATAAGCAGATGGGCAGAGAAAACAGGTAAAAAAACAAAATTTATAGATGGGTTTCGGATCACCGATCATGAGACCATGGAAATAGCGGAAATGGTCCTGGGCAAAGTCAATAAGGAACTTGTTTCAATGATACAGTCCCTGGGAATCAAAGCTGCGGGCATCAGCGGTAAAGACGGACATCTTTTGAAAACTGTGAAAAAAAAGAACGAAAACGTGGATATGGGGTTTGTGGGAGAAGTATCAAAAGTCGATCCGAAAATACTTTTTGATCTTCTTGAAAAAGATTTTCTGCCGGTGGTATGCTCTCTGGGAATGGATGAGGATTTTGTTGGTCATAATGTAAATGCAGATGAAGCCGCCTGCGCCATTGCCAGTGAAATGAAAGCAGAAAAGCTGGCTTTTCTTTCGGATGTGGAAGGCATATATAAAGATGTTGATGACCCGGAAAGTATTATCTCTGAGCTTTATGTCAATGAAGCGGAAGAACTTATCAGGGAGGGAAGTATCAGAGGCGGAATGATACCAAAAACAGAAAATTGTATCAGAGCTGTCAAAAACGGTGTTTCAAGAGTGCATATACTTGACGGAAGGATACCCCACAGTCTTTTGCTTGAGATATTCACGGACAAGGGTCTGGGGACGGCGATATTGAATGAAAAAGAAAACAGGTATTACAAAGAATAAAATATATAATGCCATAAAGACCCAAAATCATAAAAGGACCCGGATGCACGCCGGGTCCTTTTTCCTGTTTTTATCCTTTTATATAAAGACTATGCTTAAATCATTTTGTCAACTGAATCAAGGATCTTATCCAGTATTTTCATTGCATCTCTGAGCTCGTCTTCTTTGATGATGAGGGGTGGAGCAACGATTACAACTGATTCGTGAGAGTATGTAAAGAAGCCTTCCTTGGTCAGCATTCCGCAGATCTTGGCCATAACGCCTTCTGCATCATTACCATAGGGTACCAGTGGAACGTGGGGTTCTCTAACCAGTTCTACACCTGAGAATAGACCGATGTATCTTACATCGCCAACGCATTTGTGCTTGGCTTTAAGGTCTTCAAGTATTTCTCCCAGTACTTTGCCCTGTTTTGCAACATTCTCTTCAACATTCTGATTCTTATATTCTTCTATTGCTGCAACTGTGCAGGCACATCCCATGGGATGACCATTGTATGTCAGTCCGCATATAAGTTTGTGATCGTTGAAATGCTTGGCAATAGGTCCGTTAAGGATAACTCCGCCTAAAGGAACGTATCCGCAAGTAGCACCCTTTGCGAAGGTAACCAGGTCAGGTTTCACATCAAAGTTCATGTAAGCAAAAGGCTTTCCTGTCCTGTAGAAACCTGCCATAACTTCATCGCATACCATGCAAATGTTGTTGTCTGTACAGATCTTTCTCAGTCCCTGAAGATATTTTTTGGGCGGGATCAGGATGCCGTTGGAACCAACCACTGTTTCAACAAATATAGCAGCTATGTTCTGAGCGCCTTCGGTGTTTATGGTTCTCTGAAGCAGATCCAGATAGTAATCGGCGATTTCGTCATCGCTGTTGAATTTTACTGCAGCGGGAGCATAATAGGGATAAGGTCCTTCGAAGTGAACGAATCCGGCCGGACCAGGCTCATTTGCGAAGTGCCTGGGTTCGCCCGTGAGACATCCTGCGCCGGCAGATGCTCCGTGATAACATCTCTGCATTGACAGTATCTTCCATTTGCCTGTGTACTGTTTTGCTATTTTGATAGCGTTTTCATTGGCTTCTGCACCGGCATTTGTGAAAAATACCTTTGCACCTTCGAGCCCTGACATTTTAACAAGAGCTTCTGCAGCATTTGATCTTGCTTCCACTGCAAATCCGGGACCCATGAACGGCATCAGATCAGCCTGTGCTTTTATCGCATCGATGAGAGCCTTGTTGTGATGCCCTAAATTCAGATTGACCAGCTGGCTGGACATATCTGCGTATTTGTTTCCGTCTTCATCATAGAAGTATATGCCTTCAGCCTTGGTTATAACTTTGGGATTCAGAGCGCCCTGAGTGCTCCATGAATGCATGTTATACTTCAAGCTTTTTTCTTTTATATCTGACATTTTTGTTTCTCCTTATAAATATATTTTATGATCAAGGGCACAGGCTCTGCGCCCTTGATCTCTTATGTGGGTTATGCCATTAAGCGTCGATTTTTGATTTCACTTCTGCGTTGTCAAACAGATCTTCGTCTGTAGGCTGCCATGATGGTATCTCTTTGCATACATAGTTGAAGTTCATCAGATCTTTGTATGTGGCGTTCCATGAAATACTGTTGTGTCCCCATGTTCCGCATCCGAGAGTCATTGACATCGGGAATCCGCAGGTCCATGAACCGGAATTTGACAGTGACTGAGGAAGATTCCAGCAAATCTTGCATACAGGAACTTCTGCTCCCATTTTGTCTACTCTTTCTTTTATTGTTGTATGGATGCCTGCAGAATGTCCTTTACCCTGGTAGTCGAGGATCTTGTTGAGCTTTTCAAGGGCGTCGTCGAAATCCTTGGCTTTTCTTACTCCGGAAACAGGAGAAAGCTTTTCACCGGTGAACGGGAATTCATTACCGTATCCGCCATTCTCTTCAACCATTATCATTTTCGTTCCTTCGGGAACTTTTACACCTGCGATCTCTGCGATCTTGGCTGCGGGCTGAGCGACGATGGCTCTGTTAAGGTCATGGTTCTTGGGTGATTCCGGCCAAAGAGTCTTGAGTATCTTCTGCTTGTCTTCGGAATCTTCTTTTACCATTACAGCGCCCTGTTTAGCCATTGCTTCTACAAACTTGTCATAAACAGATTCAATAACGATGATGTTGTTTTCTGTCGAGCATGAGGTGGCATTGTCAAAAGTTTTTGATCTAACCAGCATATCAGCTGCTTTGTCAAGGTCTGCAGTTTCATCAACTATTGATACTACGTTTCCTGTGCCTACGCCTATTGCCGGTACTCCTGATGAGTATGCCTGTCTTACCATGGGTGTTCCGCCTGTTGCCAGGATGAAATCTACCTGTTTGAAGATCTCTCCGGAAGTTTCGATGGAAACCATTTCGGGCTCAACTGCCTGTACCAGATCCTCGGGATATCCCATTTTCTTTATTGTCTTTCTGATTTCTTCTGTAACGACCCAGTTGGTTTTTCTTGCCTTCGGATGAGGTGCAAGGATAACGGCGTTACGGGTTTTAAGAGCCATAAGAGATTTTACTACAGGTGTTGCTTCGCCGTTTGTAACGGGGATTATAGCACCTATAACTCCCATTGGACGGGCATAGGTCTCTTTTCCCATTTCTTCATCGACTTCGATGAGACCAACTGATTTCTTGCCTTTCATCTGACAGTATGTGCCCTTTACTTTTCCGAACATTTTGAGCTGCTTGTCCTTTGGAACTCCCATGCCGGATTCTTCAACCAGCATTTCTCCGAATTTCAGAGCCACTTCGGGTTTAGTCAGAGCATAAGCTACTGCAGCTGTAAGATCGTCAACGTCTCTCTGTGTGAAGTTCTCAGCAACTGCCTGAGCTTTTTTTGCCTTTGCTACAAGGCCGGCTACATAGTCATGTGCATTCATTGCCATTTTTTAAAGTCCTCCTTAAAAAATTTAATAGAAAAATTTATTTGTTATTTTCAGACGGCTTTTTTGCCGCGCATCTTTATTTAACGCAATTTCTATGCCAGAAGGACAAATACAAGAAAAAAAGAAAATAATATGACAACTGGCAGTAAATAGTAAAATAATCCTTGAAATTTCAACGCCAACAACAAAGCCGGATTTGAAGAAAAAAAAGAAAAATAAATGTTTGGAAAAGACAAAAAGTAAAAATCGATACATTTCCGTATCGATTTTTGGTATAATTGTATACTTTTTTTTGCAACTGCTGAAAAATCAACGCCAAAGGGAAACGATACAGAAAAGTATCAGCGATACTATTTTGTATCAATGACTGCCAGCCCATATTTATGAAGTTTCCGAACTACCGTGGGCTGACTTATTCCAAGGGCTTTGGCAATAGCTCTGGTTGATTTGTATTTATTCAATGCATCGGAAAGGATTTTTTTTTCAGCCTTTGCCAGTGAATTGCCCAGGGACATCGGACCGGAAGAGAATTCTTCACCGGACTCATTTGTTGTTTCTTTTATAAACCCCGGAAGCTCATCTGCTGTGATTATATCTTCTCTGCAGGTGAGGATCAGTCTTTCGATTATATTCTGCAGTTCTCTGATGTTTCCCGGCCAGTCATATTTCAAAAGAACAGCTAAAGCGTTCTGGTCTATCTGTTTATGCTCATTGAGCTTTTTGTTGTATTCCTCCAGGTATTTGTTTATAAGAGGCAGTATATCCTCGGGACGCTCTCTTAATGGAGGAACGTTTATGGGAACCACGTTCAATCGGTAGTAAAGGTCCTCACGGAATCGGTTTTCGGTGACCAGCTCATGGAGATCTTTGTTGGTGGCGGATATTATACGCACATCCACCGGTATCTTTTTGACGCCGCCCACCTTTGTGATCTCACGTTCCTGTATGACCTGGAGCAGTTTGACCTGAAGGTTCAAAGGCAGTTCCGATATCTCATCCAAAAAAATGGTGCCGCCTTGAGCAGCTTCAAATAGCCCCTTTTTTCCTTCGGACCTTGAACCGGTAAAAGCGCCGCTTTCATAGCCGAACAGTTCTGATTCGATCAGATTTTCGGGTATGGCTCCGCAGTTTACCGTAACAAAGGGAGAATTCTTCCTGTTCCCGTTCTTATGAAGGATCTCGGCTATAAGGCCTTTTCCCACTCCCGACTCTCCCGTTATAAGAACGGTAGAATCTACTGCTGAAAGTCGTTTCGCCAACTGGACCACATTGAACATGGAATGGCTGCTGGCTATGATTCCCTGGTTTTGCAGTTTTTCGAAGGACTTCATCTCTTCCAGGGTGCCCTGAACGGTCTGCAGTTTGTTCTGAAGGGTGGAAAGTTCTGTTATATCTCTGGAAGTCGTTATCACTTTTGTGATGTTTCCGTTATCATCTTTTATGGGAGTTCCGGTGGACAGCAGCTTTTTGCCCTCTTTGTTTTCATGTATTATAGTAACTTCTTTTTTTTGTTCAAGGACAAGATTGGCAACAGAAGGCGAAAAAACCCCGTTCTTTTCCAGATCAAGAACATGGACTCCGACAACGTCTTTGGGAGCCACCTTGTAAAGATCCATGCAGGCCTTATTGCACCAAAGAGCGTATCCACTGCTGTCATCAATGAAAACCGCATCGCTTATGCTGTCCAGTATGGGGAAAAGCTCCCATTGAGAAAATTTATTTGAAGAAGAGTTTTTCATTTTGCCCTCACAAGTTTGTTGTTTTAATTTTGGTGTATATATTATATAATAAAAAAAAACATAATACAAGATATCCGATACAAAATCGTATCGGATGAGGGAGAATTGCGGAGGTAATTATCATGAAGAAATTTTATGTTTGCAGACATTGCGGAAATATCGTATTAAAGGTAAAGGATGCCGGTGTACCTTTGGTTTGCTGCGGTGAGAACATGACCGAACTGATCCCCGGCACTGTAGATGCAGCTTTGGAAAAACACGTTCCAAAAGTAACTGTTTCGGGAAGCACGATCACTGCTTTGATAGGTGAGGTAACACACCCGATGCAGGAAGAGCATTTCATAGAATGGGTCTATATGGAGACAGAAAAAGGTGCACAGATAAAATATTTGAAGCCCGGGGAAGAACCGAAAGCTGTTTTTGAAGTTGCTGACGGAGATAAGGCTTTGGCTGTATATGAGCACTGTAATCTTCACGGTCTTTGGAAAACTGAAGTATAAAAGTCTTTATCGAAGCCGGGAAAAAGACAAGTACTATACAATGCTCAAGTCAGAATAAGTACTTGACAAGTTCTTTGAGCAAGTGGTATATTAAGCGGGTAACTAAGAAGAAGTTATCCGCTTCTCACCTTTTTGGCCAATGTGCTGGATTGGTTGATAAAAAAGAATTGCATTTTTGCATTAAAGCGGATATTTCTATCCGCTTTTTTTATGCCGTTATCCTGCCGGTTTGGGCAGGGCGAAATTGGAGGTAAAGAACGATTAGCAGGGAAAATCTTATAAACGAGGAAATCCGAGACAGAGAGCTTAGAATAATAAGCCAGGACGGAGAGCAGCTTGGTATAATGAGCCGTGATGAAGCGTTAAAACTGGCAGAGGAAAAGGGTCTTGATCTGGTCAACATATCACCCTCTGCAAAACCGCCTGTGTGTAAACTTCTGGATTACGGGAAGTACCGTTATGAACTTAAGAAAAAAGAGAAAGAAGCCAGGAAAAAGCAGACCACTGTACAGATAAAAGAGATACGTCTCAGCACTTTTATCGAAGATCACGACATTATGGTCAAGGCTAATACTGCATATAAATTTCTTGAGAACGGAGACAAGGTAAAAGTTACATTGAGATTCCGGGGAAGGGAAAGAGATTACACTGACAAGGGACGGGAAGTTATGGAGAAATTCGCAAAAGCCGTTTCGGAAGTAAGTGAAATCGAAAAGAGACCAAAATTCGAAGGCAGGAGTCTTACCATGTTCCTGACACCAAAAGCGGAAAAATTAAAGGAAAAGTAAATAAAACAAAAATACAGGAGGAATTATCACCATGGCGAAAAACAAGATGAAGTCACACAGAGGCGCATGCAAAAGATTCAAGCTGACAGGTTCCGGAAAAGTCAAGAGGAACAAGGCATATAAACGCCATATTCTTACCAAGAAAAGCGCAAAGAGAAAAAGAGGGCTGAGAAAAGCAACTATAATGACCGGTGCCGATATGAAACGCATAAAGAATGCGATGGGCAAATAGAAAGGGAGGTAAGAAAAAATGGCAAGAGTAAAAAAAGGCGTGAATGCGCATAAAAGACATAAAAAAGTACTGAAGCAGGCAAAGGGCTTTTACGGACAGAAGAGCAAGGTGTTCAAAGCTGCAAATCCTGCAGTGATGAGAGCACTGCGATCTGCTTATGTGGGAAGAAAAAACAAAAAAAGAGAATACAGAAAACTTTGGATAACAAGAATAAATGCCGGTGCCAGGATGAACGGTTTATCATACAGCAGGTTAATGAATGGCCTGAGAACATCCGGTATAGAAATAAACAGAAAAATGCTGGCGGAAATGGCAGTACATGATGAAGCTGCTTTTGCAGAACTTTGCGACACCGCAAAGAAAGCGGTAAAATAAAAAGTCAAAAAGCAGGACATTGTCCTGCTTTTTATGATGAACACATGAATAAATACTTGCATTATGTTGAGAAAATGAAAAAAGCGTGTTGTTTTTCAACGCAGCTTTGATTTCCGGATGATGCATGCTAAACTGGCTGATATGGACTTTAATGATCCCGGTAAAGGGGGAATGTCCAAATAAAGGACGGCCAAACAAAAAAACGGACAGATCCGGTAAATCAAGAACAACCGGTAAAGCAGGAAGAAACGAGGAAAATAAATGAAAAAATTCGGATGGATACTTTTTTTGACAACTTTTGCCGCATCGGTTGTTTTAAGCATAATTACGGCGGCCGGAACTTTTGGTGTATCGGGAGCTGTGATCTCGGCACTGCTTTTTCCGGTGACAGCTTATGCTTACCCTATTTATGCGGCAGTCACCATGGGAGGATATTATTTTATATTCCCGGTGGTTTTTTATGTTTTGCAGATAGCCGCTTTTTTCATATGTGCTTACGGGTATGGGAGTGAAAAGCTTCCCGGAGGCATTGAGACCGAAGATGAATATGAAGCAAGGGGGTTTGGAAAAACTGCAGGCATAATTCTGAAAACCGCAGGAATGATTTTGATTTTTGTAGCCCTTTCAGTTTTTACGGGAGCCTTTACAAGAATGGCATTATTAAACGGAGGGATCACATGGCTTTTGCCGGTGGCAGCAATAGCGGCTGCAGCCCTTTTTATATGTATCCTGCTGAGAATAAAAAGTGATAGCAGGTATAACATAAAGAACCGCAAAAAAAGAGATCTGATAATAGCCGCGGTACTGGCTCTGGTATTTACAGTATCCGCCTATTTTGGGTATGACTATTTTTTCGGGCCCGCTTACAGTTCTTATGATCTTTCAAAGTATGTAAAAGTCGGTCAGTATAAAGGACTTGAAAAAGAGCAGGTCTCAATAAAAG
>Ga0123334_1006386_pt1 | contig 10934 bp, 19 predicted proteins | sample BiotimSIPDNA_FD_89706 | JGI IMG/M metagenome (GOLD analysis project Ga0123334, IMG submission 89706) | Anaerobic biogas reactor microbial communites from Washington, USA - Biogas_R1 time_0 SIP DNA | ecosystem: Engineered > Bioreactor > Anaerobic > Unclassified | place: Washington, USA... | reverse complement strand
TCTTCATCAGAAATTTTATTAGTTAAAAATGCTTCAATTCCTCTATTCCAAATAGCAGGATAACCTTTTTCTCTATCTTTATTATCTGGATAAATATCACAGGTTTGTACTAAAGGTAATTTTTTCAAAGAAAAGCCGATATAATTATTATAATCGGCTTCATTGTTTCTTCTTATTATAAATTTAATCATTTTATCTTTTCTTTCAAATTCTCAAATAATACAGGAAATGATTTCGCAAATTCTTTTAATAATGGAATTGTAATTTCTGTCATTTGTGGATGAGGTGCTCCTGTTGTGCCTATCGCCCTTAAATTAAAGAAATGAAACCATTCTCTTACATTAAATGTACAAACTATTTCTGTTTTTGTACAAGTTGGTAATATTGAGCGTGCAATTTGTGGTGATTCACCCAATTCTAATAATTTAAAATATGCTTTTTCAGCATAAAGACAAGCATCATACCAAACATCAAAACTTAAAGGATTTTTAAAATGTTCTTTTAAATTTATTACTGTTATTTCATTTCCAAATTTATCTTTTGAATAGTTACAATAACGTGTAGACTCTTGAGCATAGCTCGCAATTCTATGGCGAACTATTTCATGACTAACACCACGATCAACTATAAATTTAACAGAAATATACGCATGTTCTAACATTGCATAATGTTGTCTTTTAATAAGATTTTTACAAAATGCTATTGCAGATTCATCAGTTATTTTTTCTTCAGATTTATAACAAGTTCTTCCGGCAAATTCAATAAACTTAAGTATTTCGTTTTCAGAAATATTACTTAATATTTCAAACGATTCATTTACTATTTTCAATTCTTAATTCCTTTTTTTTTAAATGAAAATTTACTAAAAATCCTTAGATTTTAATTTTATCTTCTTCACCGTTTTGAAAATCATAAACAGAAGATGCAATAGTTTTTAAATCTGTTAACCAATTAATTCCATGTTTATGAATAATCGAAAAGAAATCTTGGACATCATGCGGTGCCAACTTAAATTTAGTATTTCCATTTTTATCTGATGTAACTAAAATATGTTTTAATTCATGAAGAATAAGAATCTTCTTAACTTCTTTTGATAAACCTTGCCATAATTTATCAGAAAATTCAAGTAAGTAATCGAATTCTCCGAAATAACGCAACTCATTGTTGGGTAGAATACATCTTGCAGCAGTTCTTTTTGAAATATAAGGAGATACTAAAACTGATTTAATATTTATTCCTGTTAAATCAAGTTTATTATCAACTATTACTTCTTTAACCAAAACATTCAATTCTTCATTTTCAATAAATTCTTTTTCCATTTTCAAATCCTTTCAATTAAATAATCTTATTTCATACAAAATTGACCAATCATTCACAGATTTATTTGCTTCATAAATACAACAATCATTTTGCAACATAATTAAAATTCCAGTTCCATTTAAAACGTCGCTATATTTACTAAAAAATTCATCCATTGAATTAAATTGTTCAATTTTAGCAAATATAGGTTTATCATTCATTATAGAAACTGGTGAATTCAAAACTACTATTTTACAATTTGGATATTTTTCTTTTATCATTTGTTCAGTAATATACATAAATGAATCCTTACGATATAATAGGTTTATATTGAGCCATTCTATTATATACTTTTTCTCTAACAATTGATAAATTAGAAATTGATCTTTGAATAGAAACATTATTTTTATTATAGATTAATATTTCTTTTTGTTGTTTAATTAATTCATCCAATTCAACTAAATAATTATTCAACAAACATCTATCATCAACTGTCGAAAGATACCAATCTAATGTACCATCATAGTATCTTGTTTTTAAATCATCTGTAATCATTCTCTAACCACTCTCTTTGCTAAATTTTGATTAAATACTTCTCTAATTTTATTTAATTCAGAAGAAATCATATCGAATTTTTCTTGAGTGATAATTTGTTGATGAAATCTTTCTCTAAGCTGAGAAAGATTATATTCTAATTCAATAAGTAAATCTGCCACTTCACTCTTCTTAATTAAATTCAAAGTATTTGGTAATGAACCAGATCTATATTCATTCAATAACCAAACAAAATTTAATTCTTTCTTTTGATAATCTGGATTTGGTACTTGCATTTTTATTTCTCCTTTAAATAGTAGTCATAATTTCATAAAGACAACATGCAGCATTGATTTCAGGATCAATTGCGGTTGCATGTCTATGCATATATTCACCTATAATTAAAATTACTTGTCCTTGTTTTGATGAATCTAATTTGGGAATTAAATTATCAAATAATTCTCTAAACAATTCTGAATAATTATAATTCTTTTGAATAAGATATTCTCTTGATTTTCTAAATTTCTTTTCTAAAATAAAATTATAAAATTCATCATCTACACTATCAAAAGTAAAAATATTTTCATCTATACATTTATTCATTTTAGAATACTTTTGACAAAGAGAAATCATATTTCTTATATCTGGAAAATAAGATTCAACAATTTTATTTATTGTTTCTTGTTTATATTGAATTTCTTCAAAATCTAATATTCCTGATAATCTTGAAATAATTTCTGGTTTAATTTCTTCCGCAATAGAATTTTCAGTCATATTAAAATCAAAAACTTGACATCTTGATTTTATTGCAGGAATAATTTTAGTAATAAAATTACAAGTGAATATGAATCTACAACTTCTGGAAAATTCTTCTATAGTTGCCCTCATTGCAGCCTGAAATTGAGGAGATGCCCCATCAGCTTCATCGCATATGACAATTTTAGGTTTACCATCAAATGATTTCATTGATGCAAATTTCTGAATATCATTTCTTAATGTATCAATTCCACCCTGAGAAGAAATATTTATGTATCTGTAAGTTGCATCTAAATCATAACAAATTGCTTTTGCGATTGTTGTTTTCCCAGACCCGGGTGTAGAACTATATAACAATAAATTAGGAATCTGACCGTCTTTGATAATGTTTAAGAAAAATTCTTTATATGATTTAGGTAGAATCATATCATCTACGGATAAAGGTCTATATTTTTCAACCCATAAATAATGACTTAATTGTTTTTGTATATCAGGAGCCATGTTCATTCTCTTCTTTCTGTTCAAATTCCTCTTTACCTTTATTCTTTAAAGATTTAGCATATCTTTTTGCAATTTTATTAGATATTCTATTTAAAATTCTTTTCTGTTTTCTGTTTGTGGCAACTGGCATTTTCTTTTCATTTTCAAAAGATTCTTTTTTATAAATGCATTTACAAGGAATTGGCATTTCGTTAGAACCTTCTGGAATATAATTTACATGACCTCTACCGTAACAGAATTTACAACTGGAATTTGGTTCTTTAATATCTTGACCTAATTTTTTTGCTAATGCTCTTATATAGTCAAAAGGTTTAAGTTTTTGTTTATCAATCACATTACCAGATTCAATATCAATTAATTCTTCAACTTTCTCTACTTCATAATTTGTTTTAGAAAATTCCGAAGGATCAAAACCTTCGGAATTTTCTTCTTGTTGATTTTCAAATTCTTCTAAATTCATTTAATCCTCAATTTCAACTGCCCAAATATTATCTTCATTTAAATAAGGTTCTTGAATTACTTTAAATTCAGTTTTCTCATTTATACTAACTAATTCTTTATGTTCTGGAGCTTCATACATTCTAAAAGTATCATTTACTTTTAAATCTTTCATCTTACAAATTTCCCATTTATCATCTTTCAATACTTCTACTTTTCTTAAATCCATTTTACGATCCTTTCAATTAATCGTTTGAAATTTCCCCAACCAACAATTTTAATGAAACATTAGTTGACTTATATTCTAACATAACCAATCCATCTTTAAAGATCATTACTTTATAATTTCCTGAAGGAATAGTAGTAAATATTTCCGAAGGAATATTGAAAGCAAAATCTTCACCATCACTTGTAATTGTTGTAAATTCTTTATCGAAAGTATTTTCATGTGTTTCATTACAAAGAGTAATAGTAAGTTTACCATTATTTACTTTGATATTTGCTTTTTCTGCACTCACTAATCCAATCATCTTTCCTAAATTTTTCAATTCTTCTGCATTTAATTCAAACTCACAATTAGCATCTTCAGAAATTTCAAATCCCTTTGGACCTTTAGAAATAATTTCCGAATCAGAAAGAACATATTTAATTTTTGAATTATTCTTTGAGATTATTAATTTATTAAGATCTTGAGTAATTTTAGGATCTTTAAAAACAGAAATTAATTGAAAGAATTCAGCAAAATTATAAAAAGCAATTTCATCTCCATCAAAATCAAAATCTGAAATTGGAGCATTAAAAAAGAAAGATATGGTTTCAGAAGCATTAAATCTGTTTACAACAAATCTTGTTTCATCTTCATTCTTATTTACAATAATGCTATTACTAAGGGATAAGGTTAATTGATTCAATAAATTCAATGTTTCAATTTTGTAACTCAACTCTTTTGACATTCGGTTCTCCTTTTTTTGTTATTAATTTACATGTATTAATGTTATGATTTAATAGAAAATCTTTATGAGAATTTATTCTCAATGGATTAAACACTAACCCCCATATTGATTATCTTTTAAAGAATCATCAATTACTTTTTATTTTATTATACATATAATAAAATTTTAAAATATAATTGTCAAGAAATTTCTGATAGTCTATCAACAAATTTTAAATAATGATTTGGTTCAACTATAGAATAAAGATCATTTAAATTAACTTGCATTTCAAGAATATTTTTAATATCTTCTAACGAATTATATGTAAAATGTTCTGGAATGAATTCTAAATATGTTTCTAATTTAGGAACTATTGGTTTACATCCATAACAAATAGCATCATGAACACAAAAACCAAATGATTCAACATTTGCGGTAGATAATATAAACTCACATCTTTTACATAAATCAATATATTCTTGAGAATTCAAATTAACTAAATTAACCAAATTATTATATTCATAATTTAATTTTTCATTTGTACAAACATAGAAAGTAAAATCTGGAAAATTCTTTATTATATTTTCTATTTTTGAAAATCCTTTAGCTTCATCATTTACTCTCATTCCTGCCCAAATTATAGAATTCTTCTTTTTATTTTCGAATATTTTAAAATCTTCTAAAGGAGCACCTATTGCTCTTTTTTTCTTATTTGGTAAAGTATTCATAACATATTTTGAAGTAGTTAAAATACTTGGCAATGAATCAGAATAATCATATAATGGTTGATCTGGATAATATTTTTTACAATCTTTATTCATATGAACAAACGTATCATAAGGTAAATCTAATCCATGAGATATTAACTGAATATATGGCATTTGAAAAGGTTCTAAAAATATAATTTTATCAGGATTATATTTTTTGACGTATTTAGGTAATTCTTCTAAACTATGTTCCATATATAATTTAATAAGTTGTAATCTTGAGAAATTATTTGTTACAATAAATTTATCAAGATTAATTTCAATCTCTGGATAAAATTTAATCGGATAATTTTTTTCAGAAAGAGCTTTGTCAACTCTTTTCTGAAAATTATAACTCCAACCCATACTTGTAGTAATCAATTTATTAATTAAAATCATTATTTAACTCCAGTATGACCAAATCCTCCTGAACCTCTTTCTGTTTCTTTTAAATCGCCAATTTTTTCTTTAAATTGAGCTAAAGGTTTTTCAGATATTACTAACTGTGCTATTCTATCACCTTTCTTTACTTCAAAATCCTTTTCTCCAAAATTTGCGAGTATAACTCCAATTTCACCAGTATAATCAGGATCAATGGTTCCTGGTGAATTTAAAACAAATACACCATTCTTAGCAGCTAATCCACTTCTTGATCTAACTTGAATTTCTAAATTATTTGGAATTTCCGGAGCTAATCCAGTCTTTACTAATTTTACTTTTCCAACCGGAATAATAACATTTTCTATTGAAGTAACATCAGCACCAACAGCATTTTCTGACATATATTCAGGTATTTTAGCATCTTCATTTAATTTCTTTACGTAAACAGTTTGCATTTTAACATTTTCCTTTTTTAATTAATTTTTCTAAATACATACAAATTTTTATATTATCGTTAGTGTCAAAATATTTTCTTAAAGCTGGTATTATTTCTTCCTTTCTATAATTATCATAATAATCATTTAACAAAACTTCTCTTAAATAATTTAGAGATTCTTCATATTCAAATAAATCTTTATTATATTTTTCTTCAATTCCAAGTTGAGTAAATATTCCCCACCTTCTTACACAGACTATACAAACACCACAATTTCCTTTTTCTCCAGAAAGACATGAAGATGTTAATAATAATTCTTCTTTTGTCAATCCATTCTCCAAAGCCCATTTTACCGAATCAAGTTTACCAAATCCTGCATCAGCTAAAGGAAATCTTAATTTAATTTCTTTTTTCGTATAAGGTGATAAAACATAATTCACAAAAGTATTAAAATTTTCTAAAAATTCATAATTCTTATCAGTTGCTTCTTTATGGGTTTCACCACAAAGAGCACCCAACCAAATTTCGTCAGGTAAATAAATTGATGCTCCCAATAATGCTAAAACAGCATTACGACCAGGAATCATTATATTACCACAAGGATTTCCTTCTTTTCCAACACATTTAAAATCTTTTAAATAATCTATTTTTCTAATATCAACATCAGAATCTAAACATTTCATTTCTTTTTCTGAATATTCTTGACCAATATCAAACCATACTTTTTTAATTTCATCATTTGGATGATTTATTTTTGCATAAAGTTCCATTATTTTAGAATCTAAACCACCAGAATATAATATTAATATTTTCATTTTTCTTTAAAATCCTTAATCAATACATTTCTATCATCAAGATAAGAACCAACCATAAGTTTACCACAAATAATTCCTTCAAATTTTAAACCGCATTGAATAAGAATATTTTTTATTAAATAATATTCGTACCAACTTCTACTTGTAAATACAAAAACTTTACCATTATATTTTTCGTTTATTCTTTGAACAAGTTCCATATCTACTTGTCCGTTTTCAAATAAAGTAGAATCAAAATCAACTGAAATATGATCAAACATTAATTCAACCTTTCTTTTTACAATTAATCCAAATTTCTTCATATTCTTTATGAATATTTTGTTCTGCAATGAAATCAACTTTCATTACTTTTGAAACAACTTCATAAACAGAATTAAAATTAAAAAATTGTTTATGACCCCATTTAACATCATTAGCTCCAATCGATTTTTCCGCATTTGGAACTACAATACATAAAATTCCATCTTCTTTTAACATCAAACTTAATTTTGTTAAAACATCAACTGGATTTTCAAAATGTTCTAAAGCATGAGTAAAAAATATCAAATCATATTTTTTATTAATATTAAGATCTTCCAACAAATTTAAATATTTAACTTCATCATCAATAGGATATAAATCATAAAAATCAACATTATGTTGTTGTCTATATTGATTTCCAAAATATTTATTTCCACAGCAAATATCAGCAATATCAAGTCTTTTAGTAATAAAAACATTAACAAATTTTAAATATTGATCAATTCTAAATTTTGAATATTCATCAAAATCATTATAATTATCTTGTTCCCATCTTTCATTAAAATCTTCCATCAATTTACCTTTCTATAAATGAATTCATTTTACTTTTCTTTGAAATTTGATTTTGAATATACTCATAATAATGTTTCAAATTATGAATTCCTCTAAGTTTATTTCTCATTTGTGATCTAAATACAACCATATTAATTCCATAATATTGACATAAAGGACAATCACAACGTTTCCAAGGTTTAGACATTAAAGTATATTTTATTTCTTCAATATATCTTTTCATATCATTGAAATCACTGTTGGAATACTTTCTATACATTACCTCAAAATGTCTTATATCTGTTATTATCTCATTTAATAAAGATTTATTTGATATAATTTTATAATCAGCATTTTCGAGTTTATCATATTCAAATAATTTTAACAGTATTTTCTTTGATTCATTATCAATTTTTTCAACTATCTTATCACTATTTTGTTTATTTTTAATTTCAATTTTTTTATTTAATGTTGGTGCACCTTTACTTAAAATAGGAATATACAATGAACCATATTTAAAAAAGTTATTTCTTTCATTAACAAAATAAGATGCAATTGGTGCATTACTAGCATTAAGTAATGGTGTTGAATTATCCATTGAACAAACAATATTTAATTTATGAATAGCAGATAACAAATTCATTCTACCAAAACCAAGCAAATGTAATTTTATATTATATTTGTCAACTGTTGGTTTAAGATATGAAAGTAAAGTTGTTACAAGATCATTATTTTTTGCGTTTACTGTTAATCCACCTATACCACAATATTTAAATCCTGCTTCTCCTAATTCTTCTAAAGATTGTTTATATGAATCCATATTCCAACCTTGTACTGAACCCACTAAATATACTTTAGATTTTCTTTTCTTTACCAATTCTAACATTTTTATAGCATTATCTGTTGACAATTTTCTTCTATAAACATGAGTTTCAGTTGGTTTAATTCTATTTGTTAAATCAATCATATCAACCACATGATCAAGAGAAATACCAAAATCCAAATCCATATCCTCATAAAAATCTAATACTTCATCAATCGTACATGTTGGATCTTTTTCAGTAAAATAAGATGAAGGACCACAATCACCCATTAATTTAATTTCATCAGGAATATTAAAATATTTTCTCATTCCACCTTTTTCTTTAATTTCCTGAACTTGTTTTTCACTTATTAATGCTCTTGAAATCAATGATCCATCAAAATAATGATTCTCTTTTACAATATCATAATATGTAATGTTAGTTCTATTTCTCTTTAAAGAATCACTAAAATTATCATTAACATAATCATAATTAGCATCTATTCCGACCATCTCATCAGAAGTAGCAATAAAATAATTTAATTTATTAAAATATGAGTTTAAATCTACCATGATTATCCTATTAACATTTGAAATTCATTTCTTGTTTCTGCATTTTTAAAATCACCAGTAATTTTACTTGTAAGAGTCCAAGAATTAGTTTGTTTAGCACCTCTCATTACCATACAAGTATGTCTACCACTAACCTGAACAATAATACCTTTAGGATGAATATTACATTCTAAAATTTCAACTATATCATTTGTAAAATCTTCTTGTAATTTAGGTTGTTTTGCAAGTAATTCTACAAGTCTTGATAATTTAGAAATTCCTAATACTTGTTCTGAAGGAATATAACCAAAATTTACTTTATACTCAACTGGCAAAAGATGGTGAGGACAAAGTGACCAACAAACAATATCTTTTGCAACTATCATTCCATCATATTGTGAAGGAAAAGAAGTAGATAAAATATTTCCAATTTCTTTAGAAGCATTTATTCCTTCGCAAATTTCATAATAAGCTCTTGCTACTCTTTTTGGTGTATCAGTAAAATTAGGATCAGTTATATCTAAACCAAATTCATCTTTTAATCCTTCAAGTATTAGTTTAGCACCTTGTTCTACTTTTGATATTCCAACAAATTTTGAAATCTTATTTTTTAAATTTAATTTATCACCACATGAATTACAAAGATAAATTGTACCTAAACCAGTAATTGTATAAGGTCTTGCATCATTATTTTCACATCTATCACAACGCATTATTCACCTTCTTCCCTTTTCTAATCCAAATTCACATCAAGACCATAAATAGTTGTTTTATTTTCATTCAATAATTCTTCATTTGATTCTTTAATTGAATTATTACTCCAAACAATACCAGTTCCATTACAAGATTTACATTTTTCTGGAGTAACACTTGAAGAAACATAATAATTTACTCCAATAGCAGAATAGAAGCTATTTGGAACTAACCCTCTTCCTTCACATATAGGACATTTATAAGGTCTTGACATTTTATTTTCTCCTTTTATTTTTCAAAAAATTTATTTCTTTTTTGAACATCTTTCCAAGAGTGAGATTTCTTTGAAATTGGTCTACAATATTCATCTTTTTCATAATAATGATCATCTACTATTCCATTTCCATTACATGTTCTACATTTTTCAAAAATTGTATCACTTGAAACATAATAATCAATAACTCCATTTTTATATTTAAGTATTCCACATCCATTACAAAATGGACATTTCATTTTTATTGATTTTTTCTTTATTTTCCGTAGATATATAATAAAATTTTTAAATATAATTGTCAAGAAATTTATTAACAACTAATTTTAATTTATCAAGTTCTGTTTCAGGAATTTCATTAAATTGTAATACTCTTATTAAGTTATCATCCGAGTCATCAATTTTATCATTTTCAAATGGAAAAACTATCCAACCCATTTCTTTATGAAGAATATTATTCTTTTTATCTATTAAAGGGTAGAATGGTTTATTATAAAGTTTTTCGTATTTATCTTTTGTTCTTCCACTTTCTTGAACATCATCAACTATAACATCTGCTTCAAATGGATTAAAAACAATTTCCCAACCCATATTTGTAAATATTGACGAAAGAATCATTCCACCTTTAGGAACGCCATAAATTTTAAGATTCCAACCACCATAATGCGGTTTCTTATTTAAATCCCGTTTCATTTTATCACTTAATTCAAAACATCTATCTTGAAGTTCTTTCCAAGTCATTATATATTTTTTAAAAATTAAATCTCTATTTTCTTCTAAAAAGCTCATTCAAAATCTCCACACTCACAATAAGTTTCTTTACCAACATAAGTTTCATATACTCTTACTTTAAAACCTAAATTTTGATCTTCTTTTTTTAAATCAAAATAAATTTTTTGACAAATATTTTCTGCAGTTGGATTTATTTTATCAAATGGTTCTATTTCATTTAATAATTTATGATCATATTTTTCTTTAATTTTCTT
>Ga0123334_1006384_pt1 | contig 10938 bp, 10 predicted proteins | sample BiotimSIPDNA_FD_89706 | JGI IMG/M metagenome (GOLD analysis project Ga0123334, IMG submission 89706) | Anaerobic biogas reactor microbial communites from Washington, USA - Biogas_R1 time_0 SIP DNA | ecosystem: Engineered > Bioreactor > Anaerobic > Unclassified | place: Washington, USA... | reverse complement strand
TCCTGAGCGCAGCGAAGACCTTGGTTAGGTTTGTCATTCTGAGCGCCAGCGAAGAATCTGGCCTTGCTCCTGAAAGGCCTTTACACCAGATTCTTCGCCCATAAAACCGGCCTCAGAATGACACCGCCCTGTCGTCCTGAACACCGCTGCCTTGTCATCCTGAGCCCAGCGAAGGATCTCGTTTTGCCTTGTCATCCTGAGCGCAGCGAAGACCTTGGTTAGGTTTGTCATTCTGAGCGCCAGCGAAGAATCTGGCCTTGCTCCTGAAAGGCCTTTACACCAGATTCTTCGGCCATGAACCGGCCTCAAAATGACACCGCTCTGTCGTCCTGAACGCCGATGCCTTGTCATCCTGAGCCCAGCGAAGGATCTCGTCTTGCCTGTCGTCCTGAGGAGCGCAGCGAGGAAGGATCTCGCTCTTGATTCTCACCACTCTCAAGTGCCCAGATTCTTCGCCCTTGAAAACCAGGCCTCAGAATGACAGCCTTTCTGTCGTCCTGAGCAGAGTGAAGGACCTGGTTTTGCTTTTGAAAGTCCTTTACCCCAGATTCTTCGGCCATGAACCGGCCTCAGAATGACACCGAAAGTTTTTCTGCTGACACAGTCGAGGACTTTTTTTCCCTCTCGCCGCCACTTTGCATATAAACCATCTCCTTTTCTCCGGTAAATATGTACCGATATGTTCTATTTTTGAAAAATGCACAACGTAAATTTGTATTCCTAACAAGCTCTTTTATTTTTCAGAAAATAAATAATATGCACAAATGCCTTCTCACACAAAAAGACAATGGTATAATTCATTTTGCTGGAATGTAAAATCATATTAAAGGCTTAATTTGCAAGTATGTATTCCCGTATATAATATTCATTAAGGAATAATTATATAGGGATATGTGCTATGCTGTAGGAGAAATTCTTTGGAAAAAAACCTTTTCACCAACCGTTTTTTCCTGAAGCTCACCATAGACCTCGCCCTGGCTGCAGCCGCTTCCTGGGGGGCCTATGCCATGCGCGTCGGGCTTCCCTTCCCGCCCCAAAACCGTGCAAGCCTTATGGTCTATATCATCCTCAGCACGGTGGTCAAAACCGCCACCGCATTCGGTTTTCGCATCCACCTCCAGTCATGGCGGAACATCAGTGTGCGCGACCTGACGCGGATCGGCAGGGCCGTGACCCTGTTCGCCCTTATCATGGGAACTGTTTCCTTCCTTATAATAGACAGGTACAGGATACCCCGCAGCATCCCTCTCATCGACGCCCTCCTCCTTCTCGTTCTCTGGGGAGGGGTACGCCTGGCAGTCCGGCTGTATTTCGAGAACTCCATCTTCAAAAAAGGAAGCGGCGAAAGCAAACGCGTGCTCATCATCGGGGCGGGAAACGCGGGAACGCTCATCGCCCGCGAAATGCTCCGCCATCCCGAGTCAGGGCTGGTACCGGTGGGTTTCCTTGACGACGACCCCTCCAAGCAGAACATTACATTTCTCGGCTACCCCGTCTTCGGCCCCGTCAAGCGCCTCGCGCCTGTGGCCAGGGCACGGTCGGTGGACGAGATCCTCATCGCCATTCCCTCAGCCGCCGGGGACACGGTGCGGTACATCCTCGATACCGCCAAAGAAGCCGGAATTCCGGCCCGGATCATCCCCGGCGTCTGGGAGGTCCTCTCGGGAAAGGTCTCCATCTCCAGTATCCGCAAGGTGGAGGTTGAAGACCTTCTGAACCGCGAACCCGTGCGCCTTGAAATTGGCGAGATCTCCGGGTACCTTCAAGGACGCACCATCCTCGTCACGGGCGCAGGAGGATCCATCGGCAGCGAGATCGTCCGCCAGGTCCTCCCCTTCGGACCGGAACATTTAGTCCTCCTCGGCAGGGGCGAGAACAGCCTCTTCCAGATCGAGCAGGAGCTTCTCCGGACCGAATGTCCCGTCCCCGTCTCCACCGTGGTCTGCGATGTCCGGGACACGGAGCGGCTCGCCCGGGTGTTTGAAACCTACGCCCCACGGGTCGTTTTCCACGCCGCCGCCCACAAGCACGTCCCCCTCATGGAAAACAACCCCGAGGAGGCGATCCTCAACAACGTCTTCGGAACGGCGAACCTCGCAAAGCTTGCCCTGAAGCACGGAGTCGAAACCTTCGTGAACATCTCCACGGACAAGGCCGTGAACCCGTCCTCCATCATGGGGGCATCCAAGAGGGTGGCCGAGATGGTGGTCCGCACCGCCTCAGAAAAGGCGGCCCCGGGGCAGAGTTTCGTCTCCGTCCGCTTCGGCAACGTCCTGGGCAGCAGGGGCAGCGTCATCCCCACCTTCAGGGAACAGATCCGCCAGGGAGGCCCCGTCACCGTCACCCACCCGGACATGACCCGGTACTTCATGACCATCCCCGAGGCTGCCCAGCTCGTTCTCCAGGCGGGAGGCATGAAGCGGAACGGTTCTGTATTCGTCCTCGACATGGGGCAGCCCGTGAAAATAGTGGACCTTGCCTCAGACCTCATCCGCCTCTCGGGCTTCGAGCCCGGCAGGGATATCCATATCGTCTTCACCGGCATCCGCCCGGGTGAAAAGCTCTACGAGGAACTCCTCACCGCCGAGGAGGGAACGGAAGCGTCACGGTTTCGAAAAATCTTCATCGCAAAGAACAACGGCATTCCCAATGATTTTGACAGCCTCCTCGACGAACTGCACGCAGCGGCCCGTGCAGGGAGCCAGTTCAAAATACGCTCCCTGCTGTCGCAGATCATACCCCACGCCACAGTGGACAGGCGGGTGAAGCAGGAATGAACGGACTACTGCATAGTGAAATCATGAAAAGAGTGATAGATATTCTTGGATCATCCATCGGTTTATTGTTTTTTTCACCGATAATATTGTTTATTATAGTTACCCTCCGCCTTACTCTCGGAAAACCTGTTCTTTTTCAACAGCATAGGGTTGGACTGCACGGCAATATTTTCACCCTCTACAAGTTCCGTACCATGAGTGATGAAAAGGATATTTCCGGTAACTGGCTGCCCGACGAGATTCGGGTTTCCCGGTTTGGACGTATTCTTCGAAGAGTACGTCTCGACGAACTGCCCCAATTACTGGCGATATTTTTCGGGAACTTAAGCATTGTAGGCCCCAGGCCCTTGTTGCCATCATCGCTGAATTTGCTCTCTGAAAAAGGTAGAAAGAGGCTTTTAATGAAACCCGGATTGACCGGATGGTCCCAGGTAAACGGAAATACACTACTTTCACTCCGGGAAAAGGAAATTTTGGATCTCTGGTATGTTGAAAACTGGAACCTATTGCTTGATCTGAAAATTATGTTGCTGACCTTTATCATGGTTTTTTTTGGAGAACGCAGGAATGATAAACTGATTGCGGAGGCTTCCGACTATGCGGAATGTACTGATCGGTGCAGTAGGCAGCACTGAACTCACGTTAGAAACAATGGTATCCATGGAAGTGACACCGGTTGCTGTATTTTCCGTGGAATCGGCAATATCCCATAGAAATTCTGACTTTGTTGACCTCGGGAAATTATGTAAATCGTTTGGTGTTCCTTTTTACCTGTTTCGAGACATTAACGACGTAGATATTCTTCGCAGCATTGAAACACTTCAGCCAGATTTCCTTTGGGTAATAGGACTTTCTCAGATTGTAAAGAAGGCTTTGCTTGGAATTCCCCGCTTTGGAACCATCGGATTTCATCCATCGAAACTTCCTAGGAATCGGGGCAGGGGGGTAATAGCATGGACCATACTGCAGGGTGTTTCCAAAACAGGTTCCACGCTGTTCTGGATTGATGAAGGGGTCGACAGCGGCCCCATATTGAAGCAAAAAACATTTCCTGTAGATCATGATGAAACGGTTTCTTCACTTATGAAGAAGCATGGAGATGCGCTTCGGGAAATGCTCAAAGAGACCCTGCCTTACTTGAAAAGTGTGAAAAATAAGACGGATTTGCCTGCCACTATACAGGATTCATCAGAAGCTACCTGGTGTGCCCGCAGAATACCCCAGGACGGGCTTATTGATTGGCGCTTGAATGCACGAGATATCTGGACACTAATTCGTGCTTCGGGCAGACCATACCCGGGAGCTTTCACCACCTGGCAAAACAAAGAAATTACTGTTTGGTCCGCAGAACTTCGTGAAGATCTGGATGGTATCTATTGGGGTATTCCCGGTCAAATACAGACTTTTTTTGACGGCTTCCCTCTTGTTCAGTGTGGTGACACTCACCATCTTCTGCTAAAAGATTTTTCCATCAGGGGAGAATCAGGCGAATCGCTTTTAGGAAAAGACCTCAGGCTGCATGAACGCTTAGGAGGAAAAAATGTTCAATGATCTGAAAGATGTTGTCGTTGTCGCACCGCATCCTGACGACGAAGTCCTGGGAGTTGGCGGAACGATTGCCAGGCTTTCCGATTCAGGTATTAATGTTAAAGTCGTACTCATGACACGAGGCAAGGATCCAGCTTTGACGGCCAGAAACAGGAGTGATGCTCTCGAGGCGCATAAAGTGCTTGGAGTTGCTGAAACTCTTTTTCTGGATTTTCCTGCGGCAGGTTTGGATCAAATTGCTCATGCAACGCTGAATAAAGCATTGTGCGAGGTTTTTGAAAATTGGAAGCCCGAAACTATTTTCCTGCCCTTTCCCGGGGATATACACAGAGATCATAAGGAAGTCTTTGAATCGGCCATGGTTGCCACCAGGCCAAATAGTTCATCATATCCAAAGATCGTGCTTTGTTATGAAACACTCTCGGAAACAAACTGGAGTGCTCCATTTCAGTTACCTGCATTCAATCCTAACGTATTTCTGTCAATTGAAGGGTATCTTGAAACAAAAACAGAAGCTTTCAAGAAGTTCACAATGCAGGTCCAGCAGTGGCCTCATGAACGTTCTGTTGAATCTATAGAAGCACTTGCAAAACATCGAGGTGCAACAGTTTTCTTTAGAGAAGCAGAGGCATTCATGCTCGTAAGAAGTATAAATAATTAAGGATAGAAAATATACCTGGATTACTCGTTGGTCTTTGAGTTCTATTGATTGGAACTTTGAGAGTTACGTATTTTTCCCGAGTAAATCGCTTTGAATTATTCAGGGTTGAAAATCTTTTTATCCTTGGGAAAATATTCAAATGCGAGGGAATTTCACAGTGCGGACAGGCAACAATGGAAGAATTTAAAGTGGATAACCGATTTGATCTTTAGGGGGCACGAATTTTGAAGAATATTATTATTGTCGGAGCCGGAGGATTTGGCCGAGAATTGCTTCTTTTAATCAAAAAAATAAATAAAGTTTACAGTAAGTGGAAAATAAAAGGCTTTATAGATGACAACCTCCTCGCCCTTGATGGATATGAATGTGATTATCCGGTTCTAGGGAAAATTGAATGTTGGGAACCGACCGAAGATGAAGTGTTCGCATGTGCGATCGCCGCACCTCAAACCAAGGAAAAAGTAGTATCGCTTTTGAAATCCAGAGGTGCATGTTTCGAGCAAATCATTCATCCTGAGACTTCTCTTGGATACTTTAATTCTATCGGTGAGGGTACAGTTATGTATGGGAAAGCAAGCATGACTGTCAATATAAAAGTCGGCCATTTTGTCACGATCCTTTCATCAGGCATTGGACATGATGTTACTATAGACAACTTTTCCACGATAAGCTCATACTGTGGTATTAACGGGCAGGTTCATATCGGAAAAAGAGTATTCATCGGAAGCAACGCTACTATAATTCCCGGCAGGACAATTGGTGACGATGCCTTTATTAGTGCGGGAAGTGTAGTCATTCGCAACGTCAAGCCCGGAACCAAAGTCTTCGGCAATCCTGCGCGGCGGGTCGACATATAAGTTTGGCCCTACAAAAAAACAAGACACATTTAAGGATGATCACAATATGGCTACTGCGAAAATAGAAAATATCTCCATAACAGGACTTTCCTGCGTGTTGCCGACAACACGAGTCGATTCCGTATCCAGGTACACTGACTTCGGAAAAGAGGCCGTGGATAAGATCATCAGCAAAACAGGCGTGGAGTCAATCTACAGGACCTTCGAAGAGCAGACGGCTTCCGATCTCGCCTTTGTCGCGGCACAGAACTTGTTTGAAAGATACGATATTTCCCCAGAGAGCATCGGGGCACTGGTACTTGTAACGCAAACACCTGACTACAGGCTGCCTGCAACTGCCTGCGTGCTGCAGCACCGTCTGAAGATACCCGAGGAGTGTGTCTGCTTTGATATCAACCTGGGATGCTCGGGATACCTAAACGGTCTTTATACTGTTGCTTCGTTAATGAAAAACAGCGACATTAACCGTGCCTTGCTTTTGGTTGCCGAGACCCCCACCAAAAGGATATCCCCCCTCGACCGTTCGCTTTCCATGATCTTCGGGGATTGCGGAACAGCGACTCTCCTTGAAAAAGACTCTTCATCCGGAACAATGAGCTTTCAGTTTAAGACGTTCGGGGAACGGTTCAAAAAAATCATCGTACCTGCAGGAGGATACCGGAACCGCTTTGCATCATCGGAAAGGGTTGTCTGGCCGGACGGGAATATACGTTCCGAACATGACACGTACATGAACGGGCAGGATGTATTTTCTTTCAGCATTCTTGAAGTGCCTCAATATATAGAGGAATTCATACACCGGCAGAAGACGGATGCCGGAGCGTATGATTATTTTATTCTGCATCAGGCGAATCAGTATATCCTGAAACAGATTGCGAAGAAATTAAAAATATCTCCGGACAAACTCCCTATATCCATGAAACGTTTCGGAAACACCAGCAGCACTTCCATACCTCTGACACTCGCCTTCTTAGCTGAAAATAACTGCACCGGCGATAAACGATGTCTGCTCAGCGGTTTCGGCGTAGGGCTTTCCTGGGCGGCAGCTGACATTACCCTGGATAGTGACCGTATAATGCCGATCACCCATTCAGACGATTATTTTACCGATGGAGCAGTTTCCCATGAGTAGTTTTTTGAAAGGATGGAACCTCCATGCCTAAGGGCTGTTTTCAGAACATCGTTGTTAAAGGTATAGCCTCTGCCGTCCCGGACAACAAAAGAGATACAGCAGACTGGTACGAAACGTTCGGCAGGGAAAACGTCGAAAAATTCGTCAAAATGACCGGTGTGCAAAGTATTTTTAAAAGCGGAGAAAAGCAGACCGCTTCAGATCTTGCCTTTGTTGCGGCACGAAAGTTGCTCGAGAAAAAAAACGTACCCCCCCAGGACGTCGGTGCTCTTGTGTTCGTCACTCAAGCCCCTGATTACCGCCTTCCGGCAACGGCGTGCGTGTTGCAGCACCGCCTTGGATTATCGGAGGATTGTATCTGCTTTGATGTGAACCTGGGGTGTTCTGGTTATGTGAATGGATTGACTATTTTGGCCTCCCTTATGGAAAGCTCCGATACAGACAAAGGGCTATTGTTAGTAGGAGATACCTCCACGAAGGGGATATCCGGGGATGATAAATCTTCCGCAATGCTGTTCGGAGACAGCGGAGCTGCAACCCTGCTTTGTAAAGAAGTTCACTCTGATTCGACAATCCAGTACCATCTGAGAACTGACGGAAATCGGTTCAAGGCTATTATCAAACCTGCGGGAGCATACCGCAACAGGAACGCTTCTCCGGAGAGAGTGCTCTGGAATGTTGACGGCAACATCCGCTCTGATTATGAGACTTACATGAATGGAGCGGACGTCTTTTCCTTTTCCATCAGCGATGTACCGAAATTAATTCGTGAATTTTTTAAGGATACCGAAACATCCGTTGATGATTACGATTGTTTTGCCTTGCACCAGGCGAACTTATATATCCTGAGGCAAATCGCAAAGAAAATGAAAATACCGCAGGAGAAAATGCTTGTTTCCATGGACAGATTCGGAAACACATCGGTCACATCAATTCCACTGACACTGGCGAAATTTTATGGTGATGATGATGATTCCCATATAAATGCGCTGATGTGCGGATTCGGAGTAGGTCTTTCGTGGGGAGTTGTTACTGCAAAGATAGAAAAAAAGGATATATTGCCGATGATCTATACGAATGAATTCTTCCAGGATGGAGGTGTTGAAAATGATTAACCTCATAGATCTCTCTGGTAAGACTGTTCTTGTCACCGGAGCCTCCGATGGTATTGGCAAGGAAACATCCACTCTTCTCAGCCAGTTGGGTGCCCGGGTTGTCATGATTGCCAGAAGCGAAGAGAAACTGCAGGCTGTTTATGATTCTCTGGAAGGAGATGGGCATTCCTATTATTCCTTTGATCTGACAAACATCGATGAGATAGAAGGACTAACAGCCTCTCTGGTTGAGCAAAACGGACCATTTGATGGGTTTGTTCACTGTGCAGGCATAGCTCCGATGCGACCTCTCAAGATGGTGACCTACTCTTTCCTCCATGAGACTATGTTAGTGAATTTCTACAGTTTTGTTGAAATACTTCGATGTATCACCAAAAGAGGGAACTATCGGCAAGGAATGGGTGTGGTAGCCATGTCCTCTATTGCCAGCAAACAGGGTCAACGGTCACAAATGACCTACTGCGCATCGAAAGCGGCTTTGGATGGCGCAATTCGAGCACTGGCAAAAGAGCTATCGGATAAAAAGATAAGAATTAACAGCATCGTTGCCGGAATGGTAAGAACCAACATGTACGAGCACTTCAAAGAAAAAACCGGGAATAATCTTGAAGATGAGTATTTGTTGGGGATTATTGAACCATCACAGGTTGCTGCGTCCATTGCCTACCTTTTAAGTGATAAATCCAAGACTATCACTGGAACAGGCATCGTTATTGATAGCGGAAGAACAGCTTAATCGAAAAATTTTTTATTGGAGGGACCATAATGGAAATTGGAAAGAAGATAGCACTTTTGGAGGACATACTGGAACTTGACACCGGAACACTTAAAGCAGAAATGGAGCTGGACACCATAGAGAGCTGGGATTCAATGGCGAAAATTGCTCTAATAGCCATGATGGACGACGAATTCAGCAAGAAGATTTCCGCAGCCCATATAAGGGAACTGCATACTGTCAACGACATTCTGGCCTTGATGGAGTAAGCGTTTTTTTTCGAAGCCTGGTGTTGAATGTAACAAATGCATTTGTCTTTTCCTCATCTTGTACTAATGATCAGTGTTTTTTTAAACGAGATTGCTTTTCATTCAAAGAGATAGGATTTGGCACTGCGAAGGAGACGATATAATGGCATCTTCCAGAATCTACCTCTCCCCCCCGCACATGACGGGAAAAGAGATGGAATTGATACAGGACGCCTTCGACTCGAACTGGATCGCCCCTCTGGGCCCCCACGTGGACGCCTTCGAGAAGGAGGTGGAAGAATACCTCGGCGTGAAAAGCGCCCTTGCCCTTTCATCGGGAACGGCGGCTATTCATCTTGGGCTCCGGGTGCTCGGGGTGAAAAGGGATGACGTGGTGTTCTGCTCCTCACTCACCTTCTCAGCAAGCGCCAACCCGATCCTCTACCTGAGGGCGAACCCTGTGTTTATCGACTCCGACAGGGAAACATGGAACATGTCCCCTGCGGCACTCGAGAGAGCGCTCGAAGATGCCGCGCTCAAAGGGATACTCCCCAAGGCCGTGGTCACCGTTGACCTCTACGGCCAGAGCGCAAATTACGGCGCCATCAACGAACTCTGCTCAGCCTATGATGTTCCGGTGCTGGAGGATGCAGCCGAAGCTTTCGGGGCGGCCTGCGGCGGGAAAAAATGCGGCGCTCTCGGAAAACTCGGGGTCCTTTCCTTCAACGGGAACAAGATCATTACCACCAGCGGCGGGGGAATGATCGTCTCCGACGACCAGGAAATGATCGCAAAGTGCCGCTTCTGGGCAACTCAGTCCCGTGACCCCGCTCCCCATTACCAGCACAGCGAGGTGGGCTTCAACTACAGGATGAGCAATATCCTTGCCGCCGTAGGGAGGGCGCAGTTGAAGGTACTGGATGACAGGGTTGAAAAACGGAGAAGCATTTTCAGGCGGTACGAAGAAGCCCTTTCGGGAATCCCCGGCATCAGTTTCATGCCCGAGGCGGACTTCGGGCGGGCCAACCGGTGGCTGACCGTCATGCTTCTCGACCCCGAGGCCGGAGTTGCTCCCGCTGATATCGTGAAGGCCCTGGCGGATGAAAACATCGAGTCCCGGCCTGTCTGGAAACCCATGCACCTGCAGCCGGTCTTTAAAAGAAATGACTACTTCCCCCACGGAGAGAACGAAAGCGTCTCGGACGATCTCTTCGCCAGGGGAATATGCCTGCCGTCAGGGTCAAACATGACCGAAGAAGACCAGGATCGGGTAATCGGGATCATCAGAAGCACGTGCTGCAGGCAATGTACATACTTTTTGCGACCATAGCCTTTCCTGAATCTTTGGAAACAAGAAATATATATACCGACCTCATGGAGGAACTCCGGGACCGGGGGCATTCCGTCTGCGTGGTCGCCTCATGTGAACGGAGGAACGGAAAAGAGACACACATCTCCGTGGAAAGGGGCATACGGATCCTCCGTGTCCGGACATGGAATATAAAGAAGACTCGCAACATATTCGAGAAAGGCTTCGGCACACTCCTCGTCGAGAGACAGTTCCGCAAAGCTCTTGACGACTTTCTGGGTGACGTGAAATTTGACATCGTCCTCACCTCCACTCCCCCCATAACTCTCGACGGTCTTGTGAGGTACGTGAAGCAGCGGGACGGGGCCCGGTCATATCTTCTTTTGAAGGATATCTTCCCCCAGAACGCCGTCGACCTCGGCATGATCAAAAAAGGGGGCCTGCTCCACAGGTATTTTCGCATGAGAGAAAAGCGCCTGTACAGGCAGGCGGACTATATCGGATGCATGTCTCCCGCAAACGCGGATTTCCTCGCCGCTCATAACCCCGGCCTTCCGGACGGGAAAATAGAGGTCT
>Ga0123334_1006375_pt1 | contig 10945 bp, 10 predicted proteins | sample BiotimSIPDNA_FD_89706 | JGI IMG/M metagenome (GOLD analysis project Ga0123334, IMG submission 89706) | Anaerobic biogas reactor microbial communites from Washington, USA - Biogas_R1 time_0 SIP DNA | ecosystem: Engineered > Bioreactor > Anaerobic > Unclassified | place: Washington, USA... | reverse complement strand
CCATTTTAATCAATTAAAAATCAAGAGCCGAGTGCCGAGAAAAAGTTAAGAGTGAATAGTGAAAAGTGAGTCAACGCATTGAATAAATGACAACTGAAAACTGACAACTTGAATCAACGCACTGAAAAACTGATAGCTGATAGCTGACAGCTATCGCAAGTTGCGATAAATAGTTTTGGGAGCCCAAATGCTTTGTAGAATGCCTCTGAAAGCAAGGAATAGAATGAAAGCCAACCATAAGGCATTGTTTCCCATTATGGTTTCGAGACTGTAATAAACGGTGAAGAAAATTGCGGTGGCAATAAACATGGAATTTCTTATGATTTTGGCATTGGTGGCACCTATGAGTATGCCATCCCACAGGAATGCGGCAAAACCTGCCAATGGAACGGCAAGCACCCAATAGTAATAGCGTTCGGTTGCAGCGATCACTTCGCGGCTATCGGTAAAGATTTGCAACAGATATTTTCCGAAGAAGGCATAAACAATCATAAAAACAAGTGTTAAGCCCAATCCCCAACGGAAAAGATAACGGATGGATTGTTTAAGCATGCCGATGTTTTTGGCTCCGATAAATTTTCCCGTTAAGGCTTCGCCGGCGTAGGCGAAACCGTCCATGATGTAAGAAAATAAAGTAAAGAATTGCATTAACAATATATTAATAGCTAAAATCCTGTCGCCCATTTTAGCTCCTATGGCCGGAATAAAGGTGAAAACCGCTATCAAGCAGATGGTTCTTAAGAATATGTCAGCATTTAGTTTGAAAAATATTATCATTTTGTTAATGGCCATTGATTTCTTCCATGAAAAATACTTGAAATATTTTCGATAATAAATTATCAATAATACCAATGCCATACTAAATCCTGTGTATTGGGCAATTAGGCTTCCAAGTGCAATGCCTTCGATTTTCATACCGAATTTGAATACGAAAAGCAGACTTAACAGTATGTTAACGATATTAATGATAATGGCTATCCACATGGGTGTTTTGGCATTCTGCATACCTATGAACCATCCTTTTGTTACATACATGCCCAAAACGGCAGGTGCTCCCCAAATACATATATTGAAATAAATTTCAGCATAATTTTCAACGGCGGGACTCCCATTTATTAAGTTAAAGGCCATAGTTTTAATGGGATATTGCAGTAAAAGGAGCAAAAAGGAACTGATTAAAGCTATGCTTATGGCACGTGTGAAAATATGCATGATTTCTTCTTTGTTAACGGCACCGTAGGCTTGAGCCGTAAAGCCGCTTGTTCCCATGCGTAGAAATCCGAAATTCCAATAAATAAAGTTGAAAATCATGCTTCCCAATGCGATAGCACCCAGGTATTGTTCCGAACCGAGGTGCCCGGAAATGGCAACGTCAACCATTCCCAGCAGGGGAACGGTAATAGTCGTAATAATGTTGGGTATGGCTAAACGCAGTATTTGCTTATTCAAGGCACTTTAGGTTAATAAGCAGATAAAGAATAAAATTTATTTAATTAAGAATGGGAAGCGGTCGAAGTTTTTCAATGCGGTAGCGGTGCCTCTGGCAACGGCACGCAAAGGATCTTCGGCAATGTGTACTTCCAATTTAGTTTTGATGTGCAAGCGTCGGTCTAATCCGCGCAACAAGGAACCGCCGCCGGCTAAATAGATACCCGATTTATAGATGTCGGCTGATAGTTCGGCAGGGGTGTTTTCCAAAGCATTTAATACAGCCACTTCTATCTGTTGAATGGATTTATCGAGAGCAATGGCAATTTCCTGGTGTGTAACGTAAATGGCTTTGGGTATACCGGTGAGCAAGTCTCTTCCTCTTACTTCATAACTGTCGGGAGGGTTTTCTATATCGGTAAGTGCTGCACCCACATTGATTTTTATCAATTCAGCGGTGCGTTTTCCTATCGACATATTGTGTTCGCGGCGCATGTATTCTTCAATATCTTGATTAAATTCATCGCCGGCGGTTTTAATGGATTTATTGCTTACGATACCTCCCAAGGAGATAACGGCAATTTCGCTGGTGCCGCCGCCGATATCAATAACCATGTTGCCGGTAGGTTCAAGCACATCTAATCCTATACCTATGGCTGCGGCCATGGGTTCATGTATTAATCTGACTTCCTTTGCTCCGGCTTGTTCGGCAGAATCTCTTACGGCTCGTTCTTCCACTTCGGTTATGCCCGACGGAATACAGACTACCATTTTTAGTGAAGGAGGAAATAAACTCTTTTGTTTGGCATTCATCATACGTAGAAATTCCACTATCATTAATTCGGCGGCTTGAAAATCGGCTATAACGCCGTCTTTAAGCGGGCGAATCACTTTAATGTCTTCATGTGTACGACCTTGCATCATCAAGGCTTTTTCTCCTGCGGCCATTAATTTATTGGTGGTTCGATTAATGGCAATAATCGAAGGTTCATCAATAACAACCTTGTCATTGTGAATTATTAATGTGTTTGCAGTGCCGAGGTCAACGGCAATTTCTTTTGTAAAGAAGGAAAATAATCCCATATTTGTTTATATTTTTATAATATCTTTTTCCTTTAACGTAAAAAAGAATGTTTTGTTTCAGAATAATATGAATTAATGTTTAAAATGTCTTACACCGGTAAAAACCATGGCGATTTTAAGCTTATCACAAGCCTCAATCGACTCTTGATCGCGTATGGAACCTCCGGGTTGCATAATAGCGCTAATGCCTTCCGCCGCTGCTATTTGAACGCAATCATTGAAAGGAAAATAAGCGTCGGATGCCATCACAGCACCTTTTAAATCGAAGTTGAAATGTTTGGCTTTCATAATGGCATGTTGCAAGGAATCGACCCGAGATGTTTGTCCCATACCCGATGCCAACAGTTGTTTGTTTTTCACAAATACGATGGCATTGGACTTGGTATGTTTCACTAGTTTATTGGCAAAAAACATATCATCCACTTCTTCTTTTGTTGGTTTTTTCTGTGTAGGAAATTGTAGGGTATCAATGTTTTCTATAGACAAGTCTCTTTCCTGTTCTATGAGTCCGTTTAGCAATGTACGTGCTTGTTTGGTTTGCAATGCAAATGATTTTTGTTTTAATAGAATACGATTCTTTTTAGATTTCAATATGTCGAGAGCCTCTTTTTCAAATTCGGGGGCAATTAATATTTCAAAAAAGAGTTTGTTGATTTCTTCGGCTGTTTGCTTGTCGACTTTAGCATTACAAATTAATACACCGCCGAAGGCAGAAACCGGATCTCCAGCTAAAGCATCTTGCCAGGCTTCCAATAGTGAGTTTCGTTGGGAAACACCGCAAGCATTGTTGTGTTTGATGATGGCAAAACTGCATGTATCCAAATCGGAAATCAACGAAACGGCTGCGTCGATATCCAATAAGTTGTTATAGGATATTTCTTTGCCGTTGAGTTTTTCGAACATATCTTCCAAATCGCCGTAATATTTTGCTTCTTGGTGGGGGTTTTCACCGTAGCGTAGTGCTGTTGTTCCTGTAAAATAATGGTATATGGCGGTATCATAATGGGAAGATACTTTAAAACATTTCGTTGCAAATGATTTCCGTTGTTCGAGTGTGGTAACACCTTTTCCGGAGCGTAGAATATCCAAGATATCTTGATAATAGGAGCGGGCGGGAACACAAAGAACATCATTATGATTTTTAGCTGCAGCACGAATGAGAGAAATGCCTCCGATATCAATCTTTTCAATGATTTCATCAGGATTGTTGGTGGTTTTCAGGGTTTCTTCAAAGGGATATAAATCGACGATGATTAAATCGATGGGAGGAATTTTGTAATAATCGGCCTGTTCAATGTCTTTTTCGTTATTACGACGATATAAAATGCCGCCCATTACTGTCGGGTGCAAGGTTTTGACCCTGCCACCGAAGATGGAAGGATAACCTGTAAGCGTTTCGATTTCGGTAGCTTCTATTTTATGTTTTCGTAAATATTCAAAGGTTCCTCCGGTTGAAAATATATGAATGTTAAGCCTTTGTAATTCTTCGGCTATTTCAATAATCATATCTTTGTTGTAAACAGTTATAAGAGCGTTTTTAATATTTTTCATGGTATAAACGTAATTGTTTATTGTTAAAAATAAGTTTTTCAGTAAACTACCGAGAATTCGGTTTATTTCTATAGCCTTGCAAATTTCGTAAAAAAAGTATTACTATCTGTCTTTTTAAAGATATTTTTTTTATTTTTCACTGTTTCTATATAACTTATTTTTCGGTTTATTAAAATACTTTATGTTTTTATAAACTTAATGTCTTTATAATTGAAAGTGTTTTAAATTATTAATTCTGATTTTGCATACGTTTATCTTAAGAATTATTTTTTATTTTTTTACTAATTTTATGAATATAATATCCATTTGTATGGTTTTTATGCTTGAATTTTATATAATTTTGCTGCCGTAAATGCTAATATAGCATTAGTTTAATCTTGTTCAATATATTTTTGGAAGTATAGAAAAGGAATTTATATTAAAATATACACTCTTATTGTATGGAAATAAATAAAAAAGTACTTGATACATGGTTTAATTACATAAAGAAATGTAAGCTTTTGGTTATAGGAGATGTTATGACGGATGTTTATATTCACGGTCAGGTAAGTAGAATATCACCGGAAGCTCCGGTTCCTATCGTTGATATGAAAGAAAAAAAAGTTTGTATAGGAGGAGCAGCCAATGTAGCCTTGAATTTGCAAGCTATGGGAGCCAAGGCGATTTTATGTGGTATTGTTGGAGAGGATGTGAAAGGCTATGAGTTTATGAAAATGCTTGAAGAACATAAAATGTCAACCCAAGGGATGTTGGTGTTAGACAGCAGAACAACTACTGTAAAAACACGCATAATAGGTAATAAAATGCAATTGTTACGTATCGATGAAGAAAACAACGAACCTATTGACAGCAAACAAACTGAAATATTTTTTAATCAGATAGAAAGCATTATTAAGAAAGAAGATATACATGCTATTATTTTCGAGGATTATGATAAAGGTGTCATTACTGACGAACTTATACAAAAAGTGCAGCAATTGGGAAATAAAAACTCTATACCTGTATGTGTAGATCCTAAAAAAAGGAATTTTTTAAATTACAAAGGAGTAAGTTTGTTTAAGCCTAATTTATCGGAATTTACAAAAGGTTTAAATTTAGATAAAAACCAACCGGCATTAGAGGATATAGCTAAACACGTGGAAGTGTTCATGCAAAACCATCAACATAAAATGGTAATGGTAACTTTATCGGATAAAGGAATGATTATATGCTACTATAAACAATCTACCTTCATGAGTGAATGGATACCCGCGCAGATTCGAAGTATAGCCGATGTTTCCGGAGCAGGCGATACGGTTATCAGTGTAGCAACATTAGCTTTGATTTATGGATTTCCTCCTCGCTTGATTGCAGAATTATCAAATATTGCCGGAGGGCTTGTTTGCGAAAAAGTAGGAGTGGTGTCTATTGAAAAACATCAGCTTTCCTATGAATCTTTAAAGATATTAGGAAAGCCGATGCTTTAATATTATGAACTAAATAAGTAAGTGTAGAAGTATTATTTAGCAGGGAAAAATTTATCAATGAGTTTGATGACGAAATAAAATATCATCATAAAGACAAAAATACCTACCATTCCGATTCCGCTTATAAATAATGCCGAATTTATGATACTATAATCAATCATGTTAATATCCTCCTTTAAATTAAATGAATAATGGAACTAATGATAAAATAAGACCGCCGGCTACTACCGAACCGATTTGTCCGCCTACATTCGTACTAACGGCATGCATCAAAAGGAAGTTCGATTTATCTTCTTTTATTCCCATAGAGTGAATAACCCGTGCCGACATAGGGAATGCTGAAATACCGCAAGCCCCTATCATGGGATTTATTTTTTTGCCCTTAGGTAAGAATACATTGATTAGTTTGGCAAACATAACTCCGCCGAAAGTATCAAAGACAAAAGCAACAAGACCTAATCCGATAATCATTAAAGTGTCTAATCTTACAAAACGATCGGCAGTCATGGTGCTGGCAATGGTAATACCTAATAAGATGGTTACTAAACTTGCCAATTCATTTTGAGCGGCAAGCGACAATTTATTCAACACACCGCATTCACGAATGAGGTTACCGAACATTAAAAATCCGATAAGAGCTAATGAGGAAGGAGCGATGATACCGGCAATGATAGTAACTGAAATCGGGAAAAGAATTAAAGCTGTTCGAGAAACGATTTTCTTTTGTGCTTCCATCCGTATTAAGCGTTCTTTTCTTGTTGTAATAGCTTTGATAACGGGGGGTTGAATAATAGGTACCAAAGCCATATAAGAATAGGCTGCAACGGAGATAGGGCCTAAAAGTTCGGGGGCAAAACGTGATGCTACGAAAATGGATGTCGGACCGTCGGCTGCACCGATAATACCTATAGAAGCTGCTTCATGTAAAGGAAATCCTAATAAAGTGGCTGCAAACATGGTGAAAAATATACCGAATTGTGCCGCCGCACCGAATAATAACAAGAAAGGATTCTTAAACAAAGGTGAAAAATCGATCATGGCACCGATGGCAACAAAAATCAGCAACGGAAACACTTCGGTTGCAATCCCTGCTTCGAAAAACACCGACAAAGCGCCTTCAATGGCTTTGCCTGTAACAGGATCTATTTGCGTGAGTGCCGATGTAAAAGGTATGTTTACCAATATGGCTCCGAAACCCATAGGCAATAACAATGTGGGTTCATACTCTTTTTTAATAGCCAAAAAAATTAAAGTAAGTCCTACAGCTATCATAACGAAGTCTTTCCAGGTGAATTCGTATAGGACAGGCATTAAATCTTGAAAATTCATGAATCTTGTTTTTATTATATTAATATTTCCTTTTAATTATTTTCGTTTTTATTCTCGTTGCAAATTTCTTCTTTTTTTTGTTTTATCAATACGGATAATAAAATGGAAGATGCTAAAGTGGAAACAATAACAGTTAACGATACCCAAGAATGTGATGAAAAGAAGTGCTCTACGGCAGGAATAATTCCAAAAAGCATTTTAACTCCAATGAAGAAAAGAATAAAGCTGACACCGTGTTTTAGAAACCGGAACATTCCGATGATACCTTTCAATGCGAAAAATAAAGATATCAAACCCATCACGGCAAATACGTTAGATGTAATCGCCAGGAATTGCTCTTCTCCGGGGGTTAATATATTGGTGGCTCCTTCTTTGATAACCCCAATAATGGCAGGAATAGAGTCAACGGCAAAGAGAACATCCGTTGAACCTATGACTAAAAAAACCAACATAAACATGGTAATGTGGCGCTTGCCGTTTATTTTTGAAAAAAAGTGGGGATGATCCATGTCGGGATCGACCGGAAATAACTTAGCTCCAAGTTTATATAATACATTGTTTTTAGGGTCAACCTGATCATCTTCTTTGGTAAATGCCATTTTATAGGATGTCCAAATTAAAATTACACCGAAGATGTATATAATCCAATGGAAACGTTGTACCAATTCCATGCCGGCTACGATAAACAATATTCGTAAAACAATGGATAATAAAATACCAAGTTTCAACAATCTGGGTTGGTTTTTTGCACAAACACCCATCAATGAGAAAATCATAATAAAAACAAAGAGGTTGTCTATCGAAAGAGAATATTCTGTTAAATAACCGGATATAAATTTAATACCCATAACATGTGCTGTGTTTTCCGTTGATCCGGGATTTTGTGGAAAGAAAAAGAAAAGGGAGATGCCAAATAATAAGGCAATTGATATCCAAACACTGGTCCATCGTAGGGCTTGTTTTACGGTAAATTCTCCTTTGCGATGGTCTGTAACATAAAAATCAACAATAAAAACGGCTAAGAAAATAACAATAAATATTATCCAGTATAAAGTCGTTGGATCTTGGAAATGTGATATCATAAAATATATTTAAATAATGGTTATTAAAGAGGTAAATTATCGTGTTTTTTAGGAGGATTTTCCAATCGTTTTGTTTGTAACGACATCAAGGCTTTTATTACCCTATAACGTGTGTTGCGCGGTTCAATGACATCGTCCAAGTAACCGTATTTAGCCGCCACATAGGGATTAGCAAATTGTTGTCGGTAATCGATTTCTTTTTCATTCATGAATTCATTAAGTTTTTCGGGATCTTCGATGGATTTTATTTCTTTACCCATTAAGATTTCAATAGCGCCTTTACCGCCCATAACAGCGATTTCGGCAGTAGGCCATGCGTAATTGATATCGCCTCTCAGATGTTTGGAACTCATAACACAATAAGCACCTCCGTAGTTTTTACGTAAAATTACGGTAACTTTAGGAACCGTGGCTTCGCCGTAAGCATAGAGTATTTTGGCTCCATGTAGTATCAATCCACCGTATTCTTGTCCGGTACCGGGTAAATATCCCGGAACATCTACCAAGGTTACGATAGGAATATTGAATGCATCGCAAAAACGAATAAAGCGAGCACCTTTGCGGGAAGCATTAATATCTAATACCCCGGCAAGATAAGCAGGTTGGTTGGCAACAATACCTACGGTCATACCTCCCATTCGGGCAAATCCTGTTACTATATTTTTAGCATATAAAGGAAGTACTTCTAAGAAATCTTGATTGTCGACAATAGAAAGGACTACTTCTTTTATATCATATGGTTTATTCGGACTGTCGGGGATAATTTCATTTAGTTTGTTATCCACTCTTTCGACAGGGTCTTTACAGTCGATTTGTGGCGGTGCTTCCATATTATTGGAAGGAAGAAAACTTAAAAGGTGTTTAATCATTTCGATACCTTCGGTTTCGTTTTCTGCCACAAACTGGGCTACGCCCGATTTAGTTGAATGCACGGAGGCACCGCCGAGATCTTCGGTCGATACGGTTTCGCCCGTAACGGTTTTTACTACTTTGGGGCCGGTAACAAACATATAGCTTGTGTTTTTTACCATCATGATAAAATCGGTCAAGGCCGGTGAATAAACGGCACCGCCGGCACAGGGTCCGAAAATAGCGGATATCTGTGGGATAACGCCCGATGCTAATATATTACGTTGGAATATCTCAGCATAACCGGCTAAACTGTTAACCCCTTCTTGAATACGTGCACCACCGGAATCATTGATACCAACTACCGGAGCTCCCATTTTCATGGCTTGATCCAATACTTTGCATATCTTTGCAGCCTGGGTTTCGGATAATGAGCCACCGAATGTAGTAAAGTCTTGTGCATAAACAAACACCAATCGACCATTAACACTTCCGTAGCCGGTAACAACGCCGTCAGCAAGATAGGTTTCTTTTTCTAATCCGAAATTTACACAACGATGTGTTACAAACATATCAAATTCTTCAAAGCTTCCTTCATCGAGAAGTAGATTGATACGTTCGCGGGCAGTCATTTTTCCTTGCTGGTGTTGTTTTTCTATTCTTTTTTCACCACCGCCGAGTTTTGCTTTTGCTCTTAGTTCAAGCAACTCGTTTATTTTATCTTGCATTGACATATTCTAATAATTTTTAGGATTAAAATATTTTTTTTCTTATTTTTTTAGGTTTGGATTTTCGCATAGTTCGGTTAAAATGCCTCCGGTTGATTTGGGATGCAGAAATCCGATTTGCATGCCTTCGGCTCCTTTTCGTCCTACTTTATCTATTAAGCGAATGTTTTCGGATAGTTCGTTTAATGACTCGTTAAGATTATCCACAGCATAAGCGATGTGATGAAAACCTTCGCCTTTATTTTCAATGAATTTTCCGATAGGACCTTCGGGATCGGTCGATTCCAATAATTCGATTTTAGCATCGCCTACTTGAAAAAAAGCGGTTTTGACTTTTTGATCAGCCACTTCTTCAATGGCATAACATTTAGTTCCTAATAGATTTTCATAAAAAGGAATAGCGTTTTCCAAACTCTTTACAGCTATACCTATATGTTCTATCTTTTTTACCTTCATTCTAATCTTAATTTTATGATATACGAGTTTAATGTATATCTATTGGATTAACAAGAAAGAATAACCAATGTATCTCCTTCGTAAATACCGTCGCCTTTGGTTACATTAATGCTTTTTACGACACCATCTTTATCGGATTCGATATTGTTTTCCATTTTCATGGCTTCGAGAAGGATAACTTTTTGTCCGGCTTTGACCGTATCACCTTCTCTAACTAAAATATCGAGCACAATACCCGGAAGAGGGGATTTAATAACATAATCGCAACCACCGGTAGTTGGAGCAGGTGCCGTTTTCTTTTCAACAGGCGCACTTTGAGGTTTTTCTGCTACAGGAGCTGCAGTTGTTTTAACCGGTTCTGCTACACGGGGTGAATTACCATTACTTGTTTCTACTTCTTCGATGGAAACATTATAATTTGTTCCGTTGATATTAATTCTGTATTCTTTCATGAATATTAATTATTTTATTTTGATTGGTGTTTTCTTGAAATTAAATGATTTTGCTGCCCAAGGTGATAAAGTGGGATTTTGTTTTAAGTAAAATCCGTTAGGCTCTGTTTCATGTCCGCCTTGTTCGTTTTGTATATGTAAATGCAATGTGGTTGCTATGGCTAATAGTTCCATTTCATTAGGGTTTTCATCTTCAGCTATTGTTACTAACGGTTGAGAAATGTTTTGATTTTCGGATGAAATTTCGTTGGATACCGGTTTTTTTGTTCTTTTTGAAATATATAGTAAAACAACGGCAAGTACTATAATACCTATAATGATGGGGATATTCATATTTCCTTTGCTCCCGGTTTCTACTTCCGTATCGGTAGTAACAGATAAGTTTGCAGTAGTTGAACTATTACAACTATCCGTAGTATGGGTTGTGATACTTGATATCGATTCATCGTTTTGAAGTTGATTTTGTGCTTTTATTTGAATAGAAATTGTAAAAAGCAATAAAATAATTACTAAAAAATGTT
>Ga0123334_1006374_pt1 | contig 10946 bp, 4 predicted proteins | sample BiotimSIPDNA_FD_89706 | JGI IMG/M metagenome (GOLD analysis project Ga0123334, IMG submission 89706) | Anaerobic biogas reactor microbial communites from Washington, USA - Biogas_R1 time_0 SIP DNA | ecosystem: Engineered > Bioreactor > Anaerobic > Unclassified | place: Washington, USA | collected... | reverse complement strand
TCCGGCTCGACCGATCTGCGCGGGGTGTTCGTGGCCGACGGGATCCACGGCTCCGCCACGGTGATCGCCCACGTGGAGCCGTCGCGATATGCCTTGCACCGCGGCGCGGCGACCGCTGCTGCGGCAGAGCCTGCGGCTGCGGTGGAAGGTCCCGTCTCGCTGGTTGTGCCGGGCGAGGTGACCGTCGGGACGTCGGCTGCGGAAGACCGGATCAGAGCCGCTCTCCGATCCCTCACGGCCGTCGATTTCGTTGACACACCGCTTTCCGAGGCTGCCGACTCCTTGGGCCGCGCCCATGGAATCACGATCCGGCTCGACACCCGGGCGCTCGAGGACGTGTCGCTGGAAACCGACACACCCGTCTCGGCCAGCCTGAGGGGCGTATCGCTCAAGTCCGCTTTGCGATTGATCCTCGAACAGCTCGACCTTACGTATGTGATTCGCGACGAAGTGCTGATGATCACCACGCCCGAGGAAGCCCAAGAGCAGCAGGTGACGAGGCTCTACCCCGTGTCGGATCTGATCACGTACAAGACTCCTTCCGGCGAAAAATGGGCCGACTTCGATACGCTGATCACCACCCTCTCGAGCACAATTCAGCCGGACACATGGGAGGAGGTCGGCGGTCCCGGTTCGATTGCGCCCCTGTCGTACGGAGGCACCGAGGTGATTGCCATCCGGCAAACGGATGAGGTCCACGAGGAGATTGCCGCGATGCTGGCCAAGATGCGCGGCCTGGCCGAGCCTCGCGACGACGGTGAGGTGCCGGTCCGCGAACGCCGCGACATGTACGGCGGGATGGGAGGCATGCAAGGAATGGGCGGCGGGATGGGAGGCATGGGCGGCGGTGGAATGGGAGCTGCGGGCGGATTCAGCGCCGGTGGCGGCCCCCGCGGGTCTGCCGGTGAGAAGACCGACCTGCTCGAAGGCCTTCAGGATACGAATCGCGAGCTTCAAGGCGAGCAGATGAAGAAGCTCGACAAGATGTACAAGGAAGGCAGCGGCATGGGCGGCATGGGAAGCGGGTTCTTCTAGGTTCCAGCTGTTTCACTTGGCTGAGTTGTTCTGCATTTTGCAGTGGTCCGGTTATGTCGTGTTGCAGCCAACTTTTCCCGGAAATCATGTTTTCTGACACTTCCGGCTCAGAAGAGGGGCGTCCTGTGGGGGCGGCATTGTGGGGAACCACGAAATGTACGAAGGGCACGAAAGGGGGCGCGTGGTGGGAGGCCAAGGTATTGGACAAGGGAATGGACGACAAGGGAATTGTCAAAGAGCGGGCATTGCCGCGGAGTTGCGGCTATGTGTACAGTAGTATACATATCCGGCGGAGAAAGTCAATACAAGAATTGAACACCTGGGCGGATTTCTTTGAGTCGACTGCCGGACGATCGGTTGTGGGGGTCGGCGGCCGGGGATACAAGGTGTTTTGCACTGGATGGGGTTTTGCGCCGCCTTTGAGTTTGTTGCAGAACGGTTCGGGTGCGGGGCGTGGTCGGAAGCGGCGTTGTCGGATGTGGTTACACCCATGCCGGCGATCGCAAGTTGGAGTGGCCTGGCGGGGGGTGTGTTGCATAATTCGGTTGCGAGCCCCCTGTTGGGCGGTGGGCGGGACTGGGATGGAACGCGTTTGGATTGCGGATTTGAGGGAGGAGATGCGGGGAGGGCAGGACTGTAATGGTACTGCGGGCGTGATGGGATGGACAGTCTATCGTCCGTCGGCACTGTTTGGCAAGCAAGCAGTGGCACACGATGATTGGTTCACACGGTCACGCAGGGCCACGCGCCCCTGTGCGTCCCAAGGGCGAATACACGCCTTTCTGCCCGTCACCGCCGCTGCATTTCGCCGGGCTTCTTCAAGAGTTGACCCCGTATCCCCGCTCGTCGCCGAGATAGCCGCCGCCACAGCAGTAGCGCACATCCTGAACCTGCAGGAGAATCCCGTCGGGATCGGTGAAGTAGAGTTCCGGCGTACCGGCCGGCGCGCCGCCTCGGTCCGGCATTCGCATGGTCACGTACGACTTGAGCGGCGCAGGGCGGCGGCTTTCGTGGGCGCGGGGCGTAACCCCGAAGTCGGCGAGTGTCGCGAGAATCCGGTCGGGATTGAAATCGTCGACCGCAAAGCAGACGTGATCGATGAATGCGGGGGCGTGACGGTCGTCAGCGCCAACAAACGCAAGGGATTGGTTGCCCGTCCCCACACGGAGAATCGGCAGGGGGCCTTGATAGGTATCGATGGGCATTCGGAACAACTTCTGATAGAACCCGACGGTACGCCGTTGGTCGGGTACGAAGGATGTGACATGGTTGTAGTCTCTGACTGGCAACAACCCGGCGGCCGGCGCCGACTCCGGCGCCTTGGAAGGCCTGTCTCCGAGCGGGCCAGTACGTCCGTTGTATGAACTGTCCTGAAGTTGGACGACGATTCCATCCGGATCGCCGACGTACACCTCAGTCGTACCGCCGGCCGGTTGCCCACCGATTCGCACATGCGCTTTCATGGGAGCCGGCTTCTGCGCTAAAGCGATTCCGTGCGCCTTCAGAATTCCGACGACACAATCCGGGTTGAAGATGTCGACTGAGAGACCAAAGTGAGCGATTCCGGGCTTGGCGTCGGCCCGACTGGCCATCTCGAGGAATTGCGGCCCGTTGCCGACCCGCAAAACGACCGTCTCTCCCTGGCGGGCGACGACCGACATGCCAAACAACCTCTGGTACCAATCGAGCGAGCGCCCCAGGTCCGTGACATGGATCATCACATGGTTGACGGCGGTCACCGGAATAGCGTCCGATGCGGGCTCACTGGCAAACATTCGCGGAGTCAGCGTCAGGGCACCCAGCGAGCTGAGAAAAAAGCGACGCGAGAGGAATTGCTGTGGACATGCCGTCTTCAAGTGGTTCCGATTAGAACGCATCGCTTATACTCCCTCTATTGTCGGCCAACATTCGACTTCTGGGGCCACTTGCACCGAATAATGGGTCGCGGAACCGACTTCATATCCCGGCAGGGGAATAAGCAAGCCTATCGCTTGTCCCTTGGGGAAGCAAGCGTTTTCTCAGCCTATCGTGTACCGTCGCCAGAGTGGTCCCCAAACTCTGGCGGGGGGACATCATCAAGACAGTATCGCTCCAGGAACTGATCCGCCGACCGGCCAATCTCAAACGAACCGCCTCGCACTACCCCTGGGGAAGTTACGGCGGCCTGGACCAGGACGGGCGTCATGTGGTCGAAACGGTCGAGGGCCGCACGATACGGTTCGACGTTCGGACGGGCGAGCCGATCGAAGGCGAGAAGCCCTAGCGAGACCTCCGGCGGCGACGTAATCCGAAATCCGAGAAGTGGTCTTGCATGATTCGTGGAAACACAGTCGCGAGAGGGCCTTCTTGTGGGGGTGGATATTGTGGGGAACCACGAAATGTGCGAAAGGGGTGCATGGTGGGAGCCCAAGGTATTGGACAAGGGAATTGTCAAAGAGCGGGCATTGCAGCGGGGTTGCGGATATGTGTACACCAGTATACATATCTGGCGGAGAAAGTCAATACAAGAATTGAACACCTGCGCGGATTTCTTTGAGTCGACCACAGGACGATCGGTTGTGGGGGTCGGCGGCCGAGGGATGCAAGGTGTTTTGCACCGGACGGGGTTTCGCGCCGCGTTTGAGTTTGTTGCAGAACGGTTCGGGCGCGGGGTGTGGTCGGAAGTGGCGTTATCGGATGTGGTTACACCCATGCCGGGGATCGTACGTTGGGGTGATCTGGTTGGGGGTGTGTTGCATTAATCGGTTGTGAGCCCCCTGTTGGACGGTGCATGGGGCAGGGATGGAACGCGGATGGAGGACGGATTTGAGAAGGAGATGCGGGCAGGGGAATTTCTCGGGCAAGGGAATTGGCCGCGGTAACGGGTTGTTGAGGGGGCTTCTCCCCGGAATTCCCACCGTCCATTCTCGCGGCGGTCGATTCACTTCTCGTAACTCGTTGCACTTCCCTTTCGGTAGGTCTACACTAGCGACTAGGAGGGCTGAGTCTAATGGGTGATGCTACAACACGACAGAAACAGTATCTTCGCCGACTTGGCCACAAGGAAGTAGGGAACCTGACGAAGGAAAAGGCGTCAGAACTCATTGAGGAATTGCTGGAGGTGGAGCGGCGGTCAGGCAAGCAATTCGCCTGCCCGTACTGCAACGGGAAGTTTGGACCAAGACCCAAGAGCCGCAAGAAGAAATGCCCCAATTGCGGAAAGACCTTTTATCACATCGTTGGCAAATTCTACACCGCAGACGGTGTTGACAAGCTCAATCAAGAGGAGTGGTACAAAGAATCTCGTGACATGGTGAAGGACTCCGTCCGAGAAGACTGGAAGGAAGAGAACGAGTACAGAAGGCAATTCAAGGAACAGGACAGCGTCGGCTATCTCGTGAAAGCTGGCCCGAATTGCCCTCATGCTGCCAATGTAGATGGTCTTCTCGTTTTGCTTGAGGATGCCAAGAAGCATCCGGAGATGCTTCCTCCATACGAAGAATGCCGCTACAACACCTGCGAATGCGAATTCGACTTGGTCAGCGCTGATGAGGTTCCGAGAAAGACACGCGTGGCCCAACTGTCGGGCGACCCAACCACCGGAGGCGGTTCAGTCCTCCTGAAGCCGCTTGGTTGTTCGAGTATCCTGAAACTGTCTATCTTGGCGTGCGGACTGCTGGTCTTCGTAGTGTTCTGCGCTGGGATTCTCTCGGGCAGAAACGACACTCCACCTGCCCCTCGCCGCTCATCCGCCCCATCGCGCCCCGCGCAGGCAGTCTCACGCCCCACGGCACAGCTTCCGGAAGATGTCGTCATCAACATCAATGAGGAGGTGATGCCTGACAGACGCGTTGTCATCCGAGGCACAACCAATCTGCCAACGGGAACAACATTGATGTTCGACGTGTCGGCAGATGGAAAGATGCTCGGGCAAGACAAGCAGAGCGTTGGCGCGAACGGTGAATTTGAGTCCGAGCCATTCGGACCCTCGTCAGGATACGCGGCCGGGGATTACTCGGCCAACGTAATGATGCCGATTGCGAGGCTACAACCGCAATCCGTGCAAGCTGTGATCGGTAAGAACGGCGAACACTTGCGGGGCTCTCTGGTCGAGGACGGCGAGTTTGGTACTACAGTGAAGGCCAGCAAGCCGTTCACGATTGCAGGGCCGACAGCCCCAGCCGCGGCTCCAATCAACAATGCTGACTATCGGCAAGCATACAATCAAGCTGATGCCCTCTTTCAAGAGGTCGACGCCATGCGGAAAGCCAACGCGAATCCCGTTGACTGGGCTGAATTCCTGCGTTCCGTCAACGAACGAGCAGCCATTGTTACCAAACCCCTGAAGGATGCCCCAATTGGATCGGCTGGCCGAATGATTCTAGCTGCAAACCCCGCCTTTGTTGCGCTCGAAGCTAATCCACATCGGACAACCTATAGTGATGAGAATTTCCGGGCCGTGCGACAGACAGCGCGAGAATACATGGACAGGGCCAAAGCTCTAATTGAGGAGGCGGGAGGGCAAGTCAATGGGCCTGCGCCCACAAGCGTGGACGGCAAAGCGTTTCGAACGTGGACAGATGCGTCAGGGCGGTTCCAGATAGATGCTGCATTCGGCGGTTATGCAGCGGGAACAGTCACGCTACGCAGAGCCGATAATTCCACAATCAAGGTTCAAATGGACAGCCTGTGCGATGAGGACCAGCAGTGGATTCGGGATCGCGGCAAGCGGTAATCGCGTTATGGCGTTGTGAGCTACGCTTTCAACATGAGAACGTGGCTCAAGAAGCAAATCGCCGAATTGGAAGCCCTTTGCCAGCAAACGAAGGCCACCCACGAGGACGCAGTCAGCAGAATCCAAAAGGCGGCCGACAAAGGCGAGCAGGTTGGCCACCTGGATTTCTACCATGAGTACAAGGACGTCCAGGCAATCACGCCAAGGGATGCCATAGGCGTTCTCTCATCTTATTGCACACGCTCACGGTCGGGGATGACTTCCTGACGATCGAGGAAGCCGCTCCATTTGGCTGCCCCCAAAACGCTTGCACCCCGTGCAATCGGAGATAGGATGGATTTAGCCGGTCTCATGGGGGGGAATCAACGGGACCGTCCGGCTGGTCATTTCAGAATACCGGGAGGTTCGTCATGCTTCGGTTCACCTCCGTGCGCACCCAACTCTGGGTGACGCTGCTGCTTGCTTTTGCGCTTACGGTGCCCGCCTCTTCCGCTGAGCCCGAGGTGCGGACGGCACTCGGAGAGGGCCTGCTACTTTGCAGTTCGGCTGGGGAGGCGGACCGGCAGCTTGACGATCGTGGAGTATCGAAGCCTCTGGCCCCCCCGATCGACGATTCGATCCGGCAGTTCATGCAGGATCGCGACTACGGCGAGGCTCTGAAGGCGATCGACGCTGCCATGGTGAAGGAGGGGGCGCCGCTCGACTATCTGACCTACCTGAAAGGTCGGGCCCTGTTTCTCCAGGGGGAGCATGCCAAGGCGGCCCAGGTCTTGCGTTTGCTCGACGCGTCGTATCCGGAAAGCCCCTGGGGGCGGCGGGCGAGATTCGATGCGGCCCAGGCCTACGCCCGGCAGGGCGACTATCGAGCGGCGGAAGCCGTCTATCGCAATGAGGCCGAATACCTGTTCGGCCCGGATCGGCGCCAACAGATAGCCGACGTCTACCTCGAATTCGCCGACGCGGCCTTTGCCCCCCAAGACAGCCAGACGGAACCGGATTACCGCAAGGCCCTTCAGTTCTACCTGGCGGCCCTCGAAGTTGCCCCAAAGCCCGACAAGCGCGTGGAAATCGAGATGCGGATCGCGCGGTGCCACCAGGGACTGGACGATACGGGCACCGCGGCCGAGGAATATGCCAAGTTCATCGAGAGTCATCCCGACAGCGATATGGTCATCGACGCCCGATTCCGGCTGGGCCAGTGCCGGCTTGCCCAGAACCGGCCGGCCGAGGCGCGGCGGACCTGGCAGGATCTGCTGGCGACTCACGCCGATTCTGATTCCCCCCGGATTGCGGAAGCCGCCTTTCGCCTGGCGGAAACGTGGGGCATTCCCAAACCGGCCGGCGCCGCAGCGCTCGACCTGGGCGTTGCCGCTTTGCGGTCGTTCTTGGAGCGGTTTCCCAAGCACGAAAACGCCGGCAAGGCCCGTCTGCAAATGGCTGAGAGCTACATGCACCAGCAGCGATTTGCCGAGGCCGTCGAGAGCCTGCAGAGCTTTCTCGACGACAAGCAGTTTGCCGAGAGCGACCAGATTCCCAACGCCCGCGACCTGCTCGGGCAGTGCTACCAGTTGCAGGAGAAGTACGACGACGCGATCCGCGTTTGGCGCCAGTTCCTGGTGGAGCATACGGCCGACGAACGTTGGAATACGGTCCAGCAGGAGATCATCGACACCGAGTATCTGCGGGCCGCGGATCGCTATCAGGGCAAGGAATTCGACAAGGCCCGAGACGACTTCAGCAAGTTCCTCGCCCAGTATCCGCTCGACGAGCGATGCCCGGGCATTCTGCTGCTGTTCGGTGAGATGGCCTATCGGGAGGAGAAATGGACCGACGCGATTGCCGCCTGGAAGCGAGTGGTTTCCAAGTATCCCGAAAGATACGAGGCGGGGGACGCCCAGTTCCGGATCGCCGAAACACTCGAAAAGAACCTGGGGAAGTTCGAGGAGGCCCTCAAGGCCTATCGCGAGGCGAAAGTCGGCAGCAAGGCGGCCGACGCGAGGCAGGCGGCCGCCCGGTTGACGGCAAAGCGTTTGACGGTCGTCACCGAGCGGGTCTTCCGCACCGACGAACCGGCACGGCTCCAGTTGTCCACGCGGAACATCGAGTCGGTCACCGTCTGCGTTTACCGGATCGACATGGAGACCTATTTCCGCAAGATGCACTGTGCCCCCGGGGTCGAGCAACTCGATATCGCCCTGATCGACCCGGAACAGACCATCGAGTTCCAGGTGCCGCAGTACGAGAAGTATCGCGAGACCGACAGCACGATCGAGATTCCGTTCGGCGACCGGGCTGCCGGCGTCATGGCGGTGACCGTCAGCAGCCGGCGGCTTGAGGCCACGACGCTCGTGATCCGCAGCGATCTGGACGTGATCGTCAAGAGTTCCCGCGACGAGATGTTTGTGTTTGCCGAGAACATGCTCACGGGCAAGGCCTGGCCCGGCGCCAGGTTACTGCTCTCCGACGGTCAGAGACTTCTGGCGGAGGGCGTGACGGGCGAAGACGGCGTCTTTCACCAGGCATTCGAGCAGCTTGCCGATGCGGAGGACGTCTCTGTTTTTGCCGCGGTCGGCGACCACATCGCCTCGAACGCGGTGGGGTTGAGCGGTTTGACGGTCGCCCAGGGGTTGGAGGACGAAGGGTATCTCTACACGGATCGTCCCGCCTATCGGGCCGGCGAGGAGGTCCACGTGCGCGGCTGGATCCGCCGCGTCGAGAGCGACAAGTACGTGGCTGACGACGGCCGCAAGTTCGTTCTGGAAGTCTTCGACGTACGCGATCGGATGTTGCGGCAGAAGGAAGTCGTCCTGAGCCGATTCGGCGCGTTTCACGACAGCTTCGAGCTGCCGGCGACGAGTCCCCAGGGGCAGTACCGGGTGACCGTGCGAGACGACGAGAAACGCACCTATAGCGGCGCCTTTGTCGTCCACGAGTACAAGCCCGAGCCGATCCGGCTCGTGGTCGATTGCCCGCGACGGGTTTTCTACCGCGGCGAGACGATCGAAGGAACGATCCGGGCCGAGCACTACTACGGCGCGCCGTTGGTGGGGAAAGAGATTCAGTACAAATTGTCGGACGGCGAAATGCACACGACGACCACCGACGACGAAGGTCTCGCTCATTTCGTGTTCCCGACGCGCGAGTACAGCGAAAAACAGACGCTTGTTTTGCGGGCGTCGCTTCCCGAGAAGAACCTGGACACAATGGTAGATTTCTATCTTGCCACCCAAGCCTACTCGATCGGGCTCTCCACTTCTCGGCCGCTCTTTCTTGCGGGCGAGTCCTTCGAGGTGACCGCCAAGACGTTTACGCCCGAGGGCAAGCCCGCGGGCCAGCCGCTTATGCTCAAAGTCCTGGAGCGAACCGAGGTGGGCGGCAAGATCGGCGAGCGGCTCGTGGAAACGCTCGAACTGGCGACCGGTGACGCCGATGGGGTTGGGCGAGTGACCGTCACGGTGAAAGAGGGGGGCAACTATATCCTTCGCGCCGAAGGTACCGACCGGTTCGAGAATCCCGTGTCGGGGCGAGCCGATGTGACGATCTCCGGCGACGATGACGAGATCCGGCTGCGGATTCTCGCCGATCGCCACACCTACAAGGCGGGCGACCGGGCCGATATCCCGCTCCACTGGCGAGGCGCTCCGGCCCTGGCCCTGGTCACCTTTCAAGGGGCGAAGATTCTCGACTACCGGCTCGTCGAGTTGAAGACCGGGCGCAACAATCTGCCGGTCGACTTCGACGCCGATCTGGCGCCCAACTTCGAGTTGGCCGTGGCGCTCATGACGGACGGCGATCGAAAGGGCGGACGCGAAGACCGCGGCGAAACGCTTCCACGAAGCCAACTCGCCGTTCACCGTCGAGCGAGAGCTGATGGTCAAAATGAAGTGGAAATCGGCTGGCGGTGACAAGGAGTCCGTGCGGCCGGGCGACCAACTGGAAGTGACGCTCACAACTACGGATCCCCAGGGCAAGCCGGTGGCGGCCGAGGTCAGTCTGGCCATGATCGAGCAATCGCTGCTCGATCGGTTTCAGTGGCTTACGCCGGACGTGTCGACCGTCTTCCGCGGGAACCTGCGCGAGCCGCAGATACGAACCGAATCGAGCATCTGTTTCACCTATCGGCCCGAGACCGCTCGGATCAATGCGAGACTTCTCAGCGAGCAGGAACGGATCGAAATCACTGCGGAGGAGGCAGAGAGCCGCCGTTTGGCCGCGGAAAGCGACATGTACGGCGGCTCGTCGGGACTCGGCGGCGTTGGTGGGGTGAATATTCCCACAGGCGGTGGGATGGGAGGCATGGGCGGCTTCGCCGCAGGTGGCGGGGTATTTGGCTCGGGGGCGCGGGTGACTCCCCCGCCTCCGCCGGCCGACGACCCATTCGCGAGCCCTGTTCCCAGCGTCAACCCCTTCGAGTCGGCAACTGCGTCCGCCGACGATCCGTTTGGCAGGCCCGCTGCGACCGAGGCAGCCGACCCGTTTGGGGGTATTCGTGTCCCGATGGGGCCCGATAGCCGTTTGGATTTGACCATCCGGCAGACCGAAGAAGTGCACGACGAATCCCCTCCCGTACCTCAACTCTCCAAAGCGCAGCCAGAGCCCACCGGCAAATCCCAATCGCTCGCCTACTGGAATCCGACCATCGTCACGAACGAGAACGGGCAGGCGACGGTAACCATCGCCGTGCCGCAGCAGTCGACGGCCTGGTGCCTGCTGGCCAAAGGCATCACGGTCGACACACTCGTGGGCGAAACGGAGGAATCGCTGGTCGTCAAGAAGGACCTGTTCGGCCAGATGAGGCTGCCGCCGGCCTTCACCGACGGCGACCTGGCGGAGATCCCCATCTCTGTGTATCACGAGGCCTTGAACAGCGGTCCGGTCGAGGTGATTCTGAAGACCACGGTCGGCGGCCGATCGGTAGAAGACTCGCAGAAGATCGACGTCGACAAGAAGGGAATCACGGAGGTTGTCTTCCGACGTGAGTTCCGGATTCCAGGGCATGATGATCTTGGCAAGGAAGTCCCGTCCGGTACCGGTTCGCAGATCGAGTTCGAGCTTTCCGTCAAGTCGAGTGATTACGTTGACCGGGTCGGTCGCACCCTGCCGCTGCTCCCCTATGGAGCGACCATCGTGGTGCGCTGTGGCGGGTCGGCGACCGGCGACACGAGCACTTGGATCGAGCCGCCGAAATCGATGCCGC
>Ga0123334_1006371_pt1 | contig 10951 bp, 12 predicted proteins | sample BiotimSIPDNA_FD_89706 | JGI IMG/M metagenome (GOLD analysis project Ga0123334, IMG submission 89706) | Anaerobic biogas reactor microbial communites from Washington, USA - Biogas_R1 time_0 SIP DNA | ecosystem: Engineered > Bioreactor > Anaerobic > Unclassified | place: Washington, USA... | reverse complement strand
CAATTCATTGATTTTTTTAACAATGCGTGAAGCCAGATAGACTCCTCTGGTCTGCATCCCCACAATGCCGAAATTATTCAGATCCTTGTTTCTTTCCAGTATCTGATGAGTGATGCGGGTTAATGCCAGATCCAGGGCATGTTCATCCATAAGCAGTTCTAATTTTTTCATGGTAGTCAATATAGTATGGACTAGGGGGGGAATGCAAGTGAACTCTATTGAGTGAAAATTTGCCCAATACAGGCACATACTTTGCGCTCTTTTTTTTCCTGATAAAACCCTGTTTTGAAAAAAGGAGGCAGTATGAGGAAGGCAGTGGCTTTAATGGTGATCATTTTTGGTTGTTGGGCGTGTCTCTATGGACAAGATAAAACAATCGGGATCAAAGGAGGTTTCACCATCTCCAATTTCTGGGGTGATGGTTCCGATAATCTGAACGGGCGGCTCAGAAGTGAAATTCCAAACCTTGACGAACAGAATCTGTACTGGTTTACAGTAGGTTTATTCAACACCCGTAACCTTCTGCCGGATCTTTTTTCCGTTCAGACAGAAATTAACTATATGCGAGGAGGGAAGAACTGGGAAGGAAGCATAGATGGCGAAGAGTTTTCATTCGATGTGTTTGCTGATTATCTTCAATTGCCCTGGCTTGCCAAGATTACCATTCCGGTACTGTTCCGACCGCAAATATACTTTGGTCCATATCTTTCCTGGATGTTCCGTGCACGTCTGACAGATGCCCCTCAAGAAGTAGTAGAAACAATTATTGGTGATGATGTCACTGTGGGAGAGGTTTTTGAGCGCTATACCAACACCATAGATCTGGGATTGACTACCGGAATCGACTTTGGCATTCCTTTAGGCCCCGGAAATCTGGTCTTTGATTTTCGCTATAATCTTGGAGCAATCAATGTTTTTAACACTGCACCTGCAGCGAGTGTGCGAAACTATCTTTTTCTGCTTATGGCAGGTTACTCAATCGAAATTGTATCCAGTTACTGAAAGTTTTTGAATCGGTTAAGCAGATTCTTTAACTGAAAGGGTCAATCACCCGTAATATAAATGTAACAAGGAGGTTGCATGAAAACATTAAATGCTCTTGACTGGACAGCACTTGTGCTGCTAATTATTGGTGGAATAAACTGGGGACTGATCGGTTTTTTTGGTTTTGATCTGGTTGCAGCTATTTTCGGAACAGTAGCACCATTTGTCTATGCTATAGTGGGGTTGGCTGCATTGTATGTAGCTTTCTTGAGCCCATCACTGGCACGTAAAGTCCAATATCGACCACATCGTGCCGCTCAGCAGCCTATATGAACAGTAAGGAAATTGTACAGCGAACTTTGAATTTTCAATGTCCTCCAAGGGTTGCTCACTCGTTCTTCCCTTCTGATTTCGTGTGGACAGGAATTCATATCTCTGCTCCACAGAATGAATGGAAACGAGTTGGTGAACTGGATTGGAGAAGAGTTGATGAGTGGGGTAACGAATGGCAGAAAACCAATTACAGTTCTAAAGGAAAAATTATCAAAGGCGGGTTACAGAAGCTCCAGGATATTGACTCTTATCAATTCCCTGACTTCAGTAACCACGCCCTATATTTTAATACCAGATATGCATTTCAAAATACCCCACAGTTCTGGCATATAGGTGTATTGACCGGCAGTACTTATGAGATTGCAAACTCCCTCGTGGACAATTATCAATCACTTGTCATTACCGATATCGACACTATCCGTCATCTTCACGATAGAATAGATTCTGTTCTGAAAACCCAGATCAACGGGTTTAAAGATGCCGGTGCAGACGGAGTCATGATAATAGAGGATTTGGGTGAAACATCTCAGCTATCCCCAGGTCCATCATTATGGAAAGAGGAATTCGGGCCACGGATCAAATCACTTTGCGATTTTGCCCACAGTCTGGATTTGAAAGTAATCATGCACTCTTTCCAGGAGGTCGCGCGGATACCGGAACTGATCTCAAGTGGTATTGATTGTATCCAGATCGACAGTCCTGGATCTATCGGCTTGGATGTGCTCCAGAGGTATCGGGATAAATTCCATGTATCGTTCTGGTGTCCGGTCGATATCCATACCACTCTCCAGTCTCGCAACGAACAGCTTATCCGCGCAGAAGCCCGCAAAATGCTTCAGATGCTATGGAAAGGTGAAGGAGGCTTTATCGCCGGGTATTTCTGGGATAATCTCTCCTTAGGACTGGACCCACAGTGGCAGGAGTACGCCATTGATGAATTTTTAAAGTATGGAATAGCACAAAATTTTAAACCCTGTTTACTTCGCAGGTAGCCCCATAAACTTGAGAAATCTCTCGTTATCTCTCCATTTAGGGGATATTTTGATATGACAAGTGATGGAAACCGGCATCTGTACCATCGCTGCCATCTCTTTTTCTGCGTTTTTACGGATTCTGGTGATTATCGATCCCCCTTTGCCCACAATTATTCCCCTCTGACCGGCAGTTTCCACATGAATTGTAGCATGAATACGATGTTTGTCCTGATCTTCCTTGTAAGACTCGATCTCCACAAAGCAGGCGTGCGGAACTTCCTCCCGGGTGTTAAGGATTATCTGTTTCCGAATGAACTCTGCGGCAAAAAAACGCAGGTTTGCATCTGTAAGCTCCTCCGGATCAAAATAACAGGGCCCCTCGGGGAGAAATGGATCGAGGGCATTCAGGAATTTCTCTCTGGTTTCCGGTAAATTTGCAGAGATCTGTATTTGGGGTAATTTCGAGAACTGAGGAAACAACTCATAAAAACGGTTTATCTTTTTTTCGGGAACATCGACTAAATCGATTTTATTGAATACTATCAATATTTTTGCAGTTAAAGTTGAGATCATGTTGGCTATGCTTGTTTCTTCCTCCCCGAACTCTCTGGAAAGATCCACAATGTAGCAGATTATATCGATCCCCTGTTCTTCAAGAACGGTACGGGCTTCTTTTATCATGGACTGATTGAAAACATGTTTGCCCTGGTGAATACCTGGGGTGTCTACGAAAATCAATTGAAAGTCATCGGTAGTCAGGATACCTTTGAGATTACGGCGGGTTGTCTGAGGAAGAGGAGTTACTACAGAGAGCTGCTCCTGTAAAACGGTGTTCATCAGAGTAGATTTGCCACTGTTAGGTCTGCCTATTAAAGCAACAAATGCGGATTTGAAAGATTTCTGATTTTGCATATTACATCTGAGTTTTCTGGTCCAATTTGCCGGGAGTATAATTTAATGTGATTGCGGATTGCTCAACCATTTCTTTTTTCTGTTTATCCTGAACCGATTTAAGATAATGCCTGAAATATTCGGCTGCGATAAAACTGGAGTGAACCGTCCAGTATGCGCCATGGGCGGTGACCACACTGACGGCGATTCTCTGAGTGGAATCGGCGGGATCCCTGGCAAATCCGACAAACCAGTCAACTCTTCCGATTCCATCCTTGTCAACCGATCCGGTTTTTCCCCCATACTGGATATTGTTAAAACGGGCAGATTGCCTTATGTACTTGAAAGATTTGCGGGCAGTGCCATAACTTGACACACACTGCATCATTTTTCTCAGTTCACCGGCAGTATGTCCCTTGATGGGAGTTTTCCATACTCGGTTTTGTGCTTTATAGACGCAACTATCTTTTCTGGTTACGCTGTCAACCACAAACGGATAGGGCATCTTTCCATTCTCCGAAATAGCACTGGCCATCAAAGCCCCATGCAATGGTGAAATGGTTGTTTGCTGATTAAAACCTGAAGCAAGCTCTGCCAGTTCAAAAAGAGAATCACCTGAGCCCATTTGTGACATCTCAATTTCCAGCTCAAAAGGAATCACCGTATTGAAACCAAATTTGTGGCTGAAGCTTTCCAGTTTTCCTTTTCCCAATGAATAGATTCCTACTTTGGCAAAAACCGGATTGATAGACAGAGCATAGGCCTTTTCCAGGGTAATTTCATTAAACTGGCCGGGTTCTTTTTCCAACTGAAACTTGTAAAGAGTATGATTTCTGCCCACATGCTTCACTATACTCTGGGCATCAAAACCAGCCTCCTCAATAGCTGCAGCAGCAGTAACTGTCTTAAAAACTGATGCAGCAGGAAAGATGCTTCGGAAAGAGATATTACCCAGATCAGAAACGCTGTCATGCTTAAAAGAGACAATTGAAAGTACTCTGCCTGAATTCGGGTGCATGGCGATAATTGCGCCATAAAGCGGCTTATACCTTTTCATCAGGCGATTTCCAAGGTTTTGCAAAGAGGAATCAAGGCTGTAATGATAAACCAGAGAGTCCTGAAGATGATTAATGGTGTCACTGATTTTTGACATGTCATAGGGAGACTGTTTCAGAATTGCCGCCATTTCGGAGAAACTCATCATTGAGCTCTTTTTTTTAGACTCATCAACCGAAACAGACTTCTTCTCTGCAGTTTGATCTTTCTTTACAGATTGCTTCCTTACCTCTGTTCCTGAAACAGAATTCTGAGCGTTTGAAACCAGTAATGGTCCACCGAATTTAAGAGCAGCACCAAAAAGAAGAAGGATTAAGAGAAGACGGATTCTACCTTTTTTTGGGATTTTTGAATTCAGAGATTTCTCAGCTCGAATGCGACGCATCATGGGTGAAAAATCACTCATTTAAACTCCAAAACATGTAACAACACCAGAAATCCACACATTAACCATTAACAAAAGCAACCGAGCCCCAAGGCACAGATCTCAATTCTTCAAAAAGCAAGATCTGAACCTGAATTTTTTATCCTAATCTGAATACCTTTTCAGAATAATAGATTCCTGCTTTTCGCAGGAATCTTATATGAACAGATCAGAAAGTGATTGCAGTCTGAACACTGATAAAGTTATTGGATTCGAGATCTCCATTTTTATCACGTTTGAACCCGTAGCGGGAATCCCAAATCAGAGTAGCACCACTGGTAATATCAAAACCGATCCTGTATCCATAGTACATATACTCAGTTTTGTCGAAGAATTTGTCTTTCAGATAACCAATATTAGACTTGTTGTAGTAGAATTCTGCCATGCTGATTTTAGGAATTTTCTGAGTAATAATTTCACCAGCGGCTGCAACTGCTTCAAACCGTCGATCTTTAGTTTTTTCTTCCCCGTCTTTTTTCTTACCTATCAGGTGCTGATAAGAACCATCCAGTATCAGAATACCAGCAATATTGGCACCCAGCCTTCCATAAATGCCGTTAAGAGTATTTGATATCAAGAGCTCTTCTTTGGTATGAACCACAGGATCTCTGGTCAAACGTTCATCAAGATAGTAAGTGTTGAAATGGTTGAATTCGAATCTGCCCTCTGAGTGACGATACTCTAAATTTGCCCAGATAGGACCTGCTCTGAGAGCCACTCCTGGCACCCCTATACCCCATCCATGCTTTCCATCATCACGGATAGCGGCTTGCCCGTAAATCTCTACACCAAGCAGTTTTTTGTCAATAATCGGAATACCAACATCTCCTCCGATCAACCCGTAAGCATCATCGTCTTTCTTTGCATTCAGTTCATTGTAGTATTTGTATTCGTCTTCTATGGGATCGCCCAGTCCGGTGTTTCTCACCGTATCCAATGCCTCTCTTACTGGCACATTCAACGAAATAAGATAATCATACAATCCTACCGATTTTGGCCTCTGCACATCCCATTTTCTGGCAGGTGAGTACTGATTAAAATCTCTTACATAAGATCCACCGATACTGATTCCACTAATAATGGGAGTACCTGAAGGTTTAAAGGGTTTTACTGCCAGACGCACACCAGCCAAACCGCCATCATCGTTTAACTCTTTGAAATCTGCAAGTACAGTCTGCAGAGAGATTCCAATGGGGCTGATATCGTTGAGGTAAAATTGCAATCCAAGGAGCTTCTGATCAGGATAATGAAGCATATTGGTGAAACGATCCATTATCAGACCGTAACCGAATGTAACACTGGAAAGGCCACCAAATTTAATAAAAAGAGGATCTTGCTCGTGCCCGAAACGGATATAGCGGATTTTACGGGTTATAGCTTCCAATGGCTCATCTTTAAAGTTCCATCCTTTGTTGGAGAATTTTCCTTCAGAATCGATAAATAACTCCAGATCGAAGAAAATCCCAAATTTCCAGATGGGAACATCGACACCGACTGCCAACCTTGTCCATTGTTCGTTATTTACGGTTACTACTCCGGCACCTATCTCCCAACTGGGAGAACTCTTTTGACCCACGCTGGGTGGTGGGAGATCCGCTTTTTTTTCTTCTGAGTTGCCCTGCTGGGATTGCTCCTGCTTTGGCTGGGGTTGTTTATCGGTTAAATTCTGATCCTCTGCAACTGCTGCCGAGCTAATAAACAGAGCTGCTAAAAGTAACACACTTAATCGCAACATAATAAACCTCCTTAAGGTAGTTTCCTCTGTTTTTGATTCAGGAAAAATACTTTAGGAGAAGATTATATCCAGTTGTTTTTTTATTGGGAAGACTTAATTAAGTTATTGTGAAAAAAGCAGCTTTGATGACTCTCAGGAGAGGTTTGCTGCAGAAGAGATTCTGACAAAAAAATTGAATTCCCCGCTGGAGCTTCCCCAGAGATGTATCTTTTCCGCATTAAAGCTTCACCTCTGGGGAGACCCTTTTTAAGGAAGATTTCATTATCATTCAGTGAAAATCAGGTTTCATTTGCCTGACCTAAAACCTCATTCGATTTTCTCCCGAATGATATAGGAGTCTTTGGGTGCCATATTGATAATCATTTCGGCCATTAGCCCAAAGAAAAACAGTTGCACCCCCACTATAACAGCTCCCATAGAAAGTACAACCAGCGGGCGCACTTTCATATAACCGGTCAGAGCCCATGAAATTCCAAAATATCCCAGTACAATTCCACCAGCCAAAATCAGGACAAAGCCAAAAAAACCGAAAAAGTGCAAAGGCCTCTTGAAATATTTGCGCAGGAAAAGAAGGGTAAGCATGTCCAGTGTCCCACTGAAAAACTTACTGAAACCGTATTTAGATTTGCCAAATTGACGGGCATGGTGAGGGACAACAATCTCGGTTACTTTGAAACCATCCCAGTGGGCCAGTGCTGGCAGATAGCGATGGCGGTCACCGTAGATATCCAGCGACTTGGCAGCTTCAGCCCGATAAGCCTTAAAGCCACAATTGAAATCATGCAGTTTTACACCAGACAGAATGGAAGTGATAAAGTTCCAGATTTTTGAAGGGAAAGTAAATGACACCGGATCATAACGTTTCTTTTTCCACCCACTGACCACATCCCAGCCTTCCTCAATTTTTGAAAGCATCTCAGGGATGGCCTTAGGATCATCCTGCAAGTCTGCATCCATGGTGATAATCACCTCACCCCTGGCCTCCTTTATCCCCACGCTCAACGCTGCAGATTTCCCATAATTACGGCAGAAACGGAAAAGCCGCAGGCATGAACCATACTGGGCATACAACTGCTTAAGCACATCAAAGGAACCGTCTGTACTTCCATCATCCACCAGAACGATCTCGTATTCGATATCCATTGGTGTCAGCACTTCAGAAATAGCCTTTATTAATAAAGGAAGGCTCTCTCTTTCGTTATGCAGCGGAACTACAATTGATACTTTTTTCATTTTTCTTTCCCTGAGTGGTCATTCTATCTGTCACAAAAAATACACCGCCAAGACAACTTGCACCAATACCAACCAGTGAGGCCAAAAAACCCATGACATAAGCCTCATGTTCAGGAAAACCTGCAAGTGCAAACAGTGTCCCTCCAACCGCTTCCCTTACCCCAAAAGGCAAGGGAATAGTCATAAGCATCGCCATAAGAGGTACAAAGATGAAAAAATACTGGAAATTGCCTACTGTGAGAAGCCCCAGTGCAGCAGCTACCAGTATATGGACCGCGATCCTGAAAAACTGGGTGATTATAGAAAAAAATGCAACTTTTCCCAGTACATGAAAGTCTCCAGCCTCAATAAGCATCTCAGAGATAACTTCCTTCACCCGTAATTTACTGACAAAGGTCATCGAATCGGTAATCCTGAAAAAAGCACTCTGCATCGGTTTTGAAACAAGAAAAATCATGATACCAACAAACATTACAAAAGTAACCAGCAGAGCAAGTACCGCGGTACCAATCTTGCCGTTATTGAGAGCGCCACGTTGCAGAAGAATAATGCTTCCACCTACAGCAAAACCACACATTGCCCATAATCCGGCAAATCGGTCAAGAAACGTGGCTGCCAGACCGGCCATTCCCTTGCCTTGTCGGGATTTAAGCGATGCCACCTTGACAGCATCACCCACTATTCCACCCATAATAAAATTGTTGAAAAACAAACCGATAAAATATAACCGGAATGCATTCCAGAACTTCAGAGGGATTCCACGATTTTTCAGTAAAATTTCCCACTGTATTACCCCCAGCCATCCACTGGCGATAAACACAGCAACCGAGGCAACTAACCATAGAGGATCTGCATCTAAAACTGTGGCCAAAATCTGGTTCCATCCCAGTTTTCGAACCAGGAATGCCATGACAAGCAGAGTAACAATCAGTTTGAATAATCTGGTAAAGCTTTTGGAAAAACTGGACACTAATCCTCCGGCAAAACAACACAAAAAAAGAAAATAAAATACGTATAGCACCTTCAAAAAATTAAAAATATCTCCCATTATCCTGGAATTTGGCCCAAAAGAGGTTCAGGGTTCAGAGATTCAGAGGTTCAGATCACCTTTGCCGTCGATATTCGGTATTCGTTATTCTTTCCGAGATCAAGGTTCCACTCAAACCACATCCTCTGCATTACTGCATTTTTCTCACCCTCACTCGTAATACTATTTTATGCATTTGCGGAGCACGTGCATCAGAGCCGTCTTTGAGAAACACATGTGCCATGAACACCAGTCGATTTTTAGCTTACAAGAAGCTACGGCTAAAAACATGAATTTGCTGAAATCAGGGAAAACACAGAAATGAAACTTCTCTTTTTAATGCCTTATGGAATCGGTAACCTGATAATCCTTTATCCGGTTTTAAAAAAGCTTCATGAGAAAAAGATCTCTTTTGATATTGTCACTTATCTCAAATCGGTTGACTATATTACCCGGGAGTGGGAACCATTCAGAAATCTTTACCAGAAGAATTTTTTTATTTCTAACAATATTAAAGAGGCACTGGTAACTCTGTCAAAAATCCGGAAAGAATCTTACGATGTATCGATACTGTCATTTCCATCTGCACGACCTCACTATAATCTTCTTCATTTCCTATGTGGGGCAAGGGACCGCATAGCTGCATCATACCCTGATGACAGCCTGTGCTCTTTATCATTTCTTTCCACCCGACGTGTACCGGTGGAAATCGGTTTACACGATACTTTTCAGAATCTTCGTCTGGTCAATGCAGCCGGATTCTCCATTGCGGAAAATGAGATAGAATACTTCTCTATCCAAAATAAAAAAGAAAAGCAGATTGGTTTTCATGTCGGATGCAAAGCGACGGATTACTACAAAAGGTGGCCGCTGCAATATTGGAAGCAGTTAATCGGCATGATTCAGAAAGAAACATCCGGTCATGAACTGGTGCTTTTTTTCGGTCCCGACGAGTATGAGGAACTTAAATATTTTGAAAATCTCGAAGGGGTTACAATTAAAAAATCACTCTCTCTGAATGCTCTTTACGATGAAATTTCACGATGTTCTGTTTTCGTATCCAATGATAGTGGCCTGATGCATATAGCTGCATTTACCGGTGCACATACGGTTTCTATCATTGGGCCATCGGATTTTCGCAGAACAGGGCCTTTTTCCAAAGATGCGGTGCTAATTCATTCTGACTATCCATGCAGACCCTGCAGCCACTCCTATTATCGCAAGTCACACAGGTTCAACTGCCCCGACAAGAAGATAGCATGTCTCAGTGAAATAAAGCCACAGATGGTTTTTGATGAGGTTTGCAGGGTTCTGAGAAGGTAGCTTAGATAGCCAATTTAGAGCTGAACTTTTTCTGAGTTGACAGGCTCTTGATCCGGGCGATGTTCCCCAGAGGTGATTTTTTTTCACCATAATTTCCCATTAGACGGTTTTTGTAAATCGAGAATGCCTCCATTATCATTTCCTCACTCCTTAAGTACAGTTGTCTTTTATAAAATCTGAAGAAATTAGATATACGGTAAGGCATGCGCCCTTTATTGGTTACAGCTAGCCCTTTAGATGGAGATCAGAATGCGAACGACCATTGTCTTCGATTTTATGAAAACATTTTTCTTTGTAAAACCTGGACGATTTCTGATCTTTTTACTGTTATAGAACCTATTTGAAGCAGAAAAGATATCTTAGTTTAGAAGGTAAAAGCGGTCGCATTCTGACCTATCTGACTAAATGGCTAGCCGAAACTAATAAAGGGCGCATGCCTTACCAGATTTCTCACATACGTTCAGAATGACTCTAATGGAAAATTCGGGTTTAAACATTGTAACTCTGGGGCACTTCGGTTTCAAGAAACTGCGAATATAAGGTTTGCGGAAGTGGGAAAAAGAGTAAGTTGTTTTAGAGAAAATCAGGTTCTTTTCATCTTTCTGCTTAGTCACGATTCTTTTTTCTCGATCGTCCAACTACAACCATAAAGATTTGAAATTCTTAATCCTATTTCCTAAATCAAAAATCTAAAATCATAATCTCAGATTTCAATTTGGATCCCTTGCCCCAGAGATGATTTTTGAGCAAGTAAAGTCTTCATCTCTGGGGTACTCACTGGAACAAAAATTGCAGCTATATTTCCTCGATTCTGCACATACAAAAAGGAGAATTCCATGAGCACAAAACCAAGAATAGTCGCCCCTGGCGTTATCTATCAGGTCTACGCTAAAGGTGTTCAGGAACTGCAAATGTTCAAAAACGATGAGATCAAGACCTTCTTTCTTAAACAGCTAGCTAAAACCCTAAAT
>Ga0123334_1006370_pt1 | contig 10952 bp, 7 predicted proteins | sample BiotimSIPDNA_FD_89706 | JGI IMG/M metagenome (GOLD analysis project Ga0123334, IMG submission 89706) | Anaerobic biogas reactor microbial communites from Washington, USA - Biogas_R1 time_0 SIP DNA | ecosystem: Engineered > Bioreactor > Anaerobic > Unclassified | place: Washington, USA | collected... | reverse complement strand
GTTGCCGGAGCTTTTCAGTTCGCGCCCTGCTATGAAATGACGGAAGAAGTCTGGGACCATGTGACCGGCAACAAGCCCAAGAGCTACTTCAATACAATACGTCATGCCGCACCTCATATGATGAAGCAGAAGTGGGGACGTATTATCAATACTACCGCCCTGGCCTTCACGGGAATGGTGAACCACTGCAATTACAGCGCAGCTAACGCCGGAGTGGTAGGCCTGAGCCGGGCTGTGGCCAAAGAACTCTGGCAATATGGAATAACCTGCAACCTGTACTCGCCAACGGCTGCTTCCCGTGCTTCCTATGAAGTAGTGGCCTTGCTCAAAGAAAAAGAAGGCACCGGTGAGTTCACTCCTCTGCCAACAGCCGCAGCCGAAGGGTTCAAGGCTTTTCCGGAGGCGGCCGCGATCGCTCCGTTGATCGTCTGGCTATGCACCGACGCTGCTGCGGAGGTCAGTGGATCAATACTCCACATCACGGGTGGCAACATCGGCATCTATACCGAGCCGGTGATCATCAACAGCATCGACAAACCAAAAGGGTTCTGGTCACTGGAGGAGTTGAAGACCCAGATGCCGGATGTGGTATTGAAGGGGTATAGAACTTCGGTTGACAAACCATAGAATGGAGCATGCAGAGGATGCAGACCCCCGAGCGGTGCCCGTGTGCCTACAACGGTGCCTGGTGACGCGTATGCTGGGCGAAATGAGTTCGCACACCACTTGACGGGACGCTCCTGCAACGGGCCTTCGGGTTGCCGGCGCTACGGAGTCAGAGCCCAGAAATCGTTGAGAAAAGAGCCGGTCCCGTCGAGCCCTCCGAACAGGATCAGTTGCCGCGTGGTCGGATCGTAGACCATACTTTGGGCGCCGCGCGCAGACGGCAGCATCCCTGTCGGAGCGAGCTCGGTCCAGGAGTTGGCGGCAGGATCGTAGGCCCAGGTGTCATTGACGAGCACCGTTTGAGATACGCCCCCTCCAAACATGATCAACCGTGCGCTCGTCGTATCGTACGCCATCGAATGTCCGCCCCGTGGAGAGGGTAGCGTGCCCGCCGGACGCAGCTCCACCCAGGTGTTAGTGGCAGAATCGTAGGCCCAGGTGTCGTTGAAGCGCGCCGTGGCGGTTCCGCCGCCGAACAGAATGATCCTCTGCGTCGACGGGCTGTAGGCCATGGCTTGCCCGTAGCGGGCTGCAGGGACGGCGCCGGCGGGGTCCAGGTCGGCCCAGGTGTTGGCGATCGGGTCATAGGCCCAGGTGTCGTTGAGTTGGTCGACGGCCGTTATGTCATTGGTGAACCCACCTACTCCCCCTCCGAACATGATCAGCCTCCCAGTGTCGGAGTCGCAAACCATGGTGTGCCAGGCCCGCTCGGGGGGCAGAGCACCGGCCGGGTTGAGGTTGGTCCACGTGCTGGCGGCAGGATCGTAGGCCCAGGTGTCGTTGAGGAAAGCGCCAGTGTCCCAGTCAGATCCCCCGAACACGATCAGCCGCCGGGTAGTCGGATCGTAGGCCATGCTTGGGAAGCCGCGCCGCGCGGGCACCGTTCCCGAGGACTCGAGCTCCCTCCAAGTGTCGGCGACAGGATCGTAGGCCCAAATGTCGTTGAGATACGCTGCGCCGGTCGACCCCCCAAACAAGATCAGCCGCCCTGTGATGGGATCGTGTGTCATCGCGCACGCGGCGCGCGCGGGGGGCACGGTCCCTGAAGGATCGAGTTCGGTCCACGTGCTCTCATGTCGGTTGAGGCCCAAACCGAGTCCCAGGCCCAGGCCGATAGCCACGACCAAGAGACTCGCAGCCCCAACGATCCACAGGGTCCTGCGGTGCGGTCTGCCTGGGCTCTCGTCCTCCGGAGAGGAGCCGGGCTCGGACTCCTTGGCATTGTCCAGAGAAGCGATGGTCTGTGGTTGAGGGGCTCGGTCCAGGTAGTGCTGCAGAGAGGCGTTGGGAGCGGCGTCGTCTATGCGGACAGGAAGCACCGGCCGCTGATAGGCGACGGCCCTCTCGATTTCACGCAGCACAGCGGGGGAAGCATTCGCCGAAGCGGAGAATACAAGCACCACGAGGTCAGAATCGCGGATGGCATCCAGAGTCTCCGCCGCCGTGTCCTTTTCTGCTGTCATATCTCGCGATGCCAACCGGCAGTCGACGCCGTCTGCTTCCAGCATCTCGCAGACGCGGGAAGCCTCGGCTTGATCCTCCTTGGCGAAGCTGACAAAAACCCGCTGCATGAACTAACCCCCTCGGTACTGATCGGGCATCGCCGGAGTCGTCAGTTGGGAGTACAGATCCAGGTGTCGTTGAGTACGTCATACGACCCGATTGAGTGTCCGCCGAACATGACCAGACGGCCACCGGCGGGATCGTAGACCATCACGTGCCCCGCTCGCGCCACCGGTTGCGCTCCCGACGGTTCGAGCTCCCTCCAGGTGTTGGCGCTGGAATCATAGACCCAGGCGTCGTCAAGGCTGGTACCGCCCGAGTCTTGCCCTCCAAACATCACCAGCCGTCCGCCCGTTAGATCGTACGCCATAGAGTGCGCCGAGCGCGCGGAGGGCAGAGGGCTCGAAGGCTTGAGCTCCGTCCAGTTGTTGGCGGCGGGATCATACGCCCAGGTGTCGTTGAAGGGAGTGCCCGTATCGCAGGATTCGCCGAACATGACTAGACAACGTAGAACGGGGTCGTAGATCACCGAATGCGCCCAGCGTGCAGGAGGCAGCGGGCTTGACGGCTCGAGCTCCGTCCAAGTATTGGCGATAGGGTCGTAGGACCAGGTGTCGTTGGTCAGTGCTGTCTGCGAAACGCCTCCCCCGAACACGATCAGTCGTCCCCTGGTCGGATCGTGCGTCATCGAATGCCCGCCGCGTGGGGTCGGTAAGGTGCCTGCCGGCTCGAGTTCCGCCCAGGAGCCGGCGACCGAGTCGTAGGACCAGGTGTCGTTGAGACTGCGGCCCGTGTCGCCGGATCCCCCGAACATGATCAGACGATGGGTGACAGGGTCGTAGGCCATCGAGTGTGCTGAGCGCGCGGGAGGCATCACGCCTGCGGGCTCGAGCTCGGTCCAGGCGTTGGCGACCGGGTCGTAGGACCAGGTATCGTTCATGGGCGTTTGCCCGCTCCGGCCGCCGAACATTATCAGCCGTCCGCTGGTCGGATCGGAAGCCATGGCGTCCGCGCAGCGAGCCGAGGGCGGCACTCCGGAGGGCTTAAGCTCTGCCCAGGTGATCCGGCAACCCGTCATACTGGCTTGTGGGGCTGCTCGATCTCGTGTCAAGCCCAGACCAAGTCCCAAACCGACCGCAGCGACCGCTAGGACAGCGGCAACGGCGAGCCACCCGGTCCTCGTAGTCCGACCACGCTCCTCCTTGGCCGCTTTCCCGATCCCGGACTGCAGTCGCTCACGAGGTCTTCGAGAGGAGACAAACCCTCCGCTCGCGCTCTCGGGGGCGAAAGAGGGCTCTGTCAGCCGCCTTCTGACGGTGGCGATGATGTCGTCGCGCTTGCTCTCGATCCCTCCAGACGCCTCGATCCACTCGTCGAGGTAGTACTCAAGAGAAGGATTGGGGCCGGCGTTGTCTATGCGGAGACCGAGGACCGGCCGCCCGTGGGCGACGGCTCGTTCGATCTCACGAAGAGCATAGGGAGAGGCATTCGCATAGCCGGAGAAGACCAGGACTGTGAGCCGAGAGGTCCGGATCGCATTCATGATTGCCGCGGCGTAATCCGTGCCCGCTTTCACGTCGCGCGGCGCCAGCCAGCATTGAATGCCGTCCGCCTCGAGCAGCTCGCAGACACGAGAGGCCGCATCTGCGTCCTCCGTGGCGTAGCTTACGAAGACTTGGTGCGCCAAAACCGGCTCCCTTCCCGGCCGCACGAAGCCATCAGACTAATCAGACACCATGTAGCGGCGTCAGTCAATACGCGGACAAGGTCGGCGTACAAGCTCTGGCAACTCCACGGCCCCGGCTCCAGCACCTCGATGGCCTAGGGAGTGAAGGCCCAGGTGTCGTTAAGACTGCTGTTTGTCTCAAGGCCGGGGGCTCTCCCACCGAACATGATCACTTGACCGGTGGCCTCGTCGTATGCCATTGAAGCGATGCGGGCGCCGGGAAGCGTCCCCGCGGGCTTGAGCTCCGTCCAAGTATTGGCGACAGGGTCATAGGCCCAGGTGTCGTTGAAGAACGTAGAAAAGCCGAAGACCGCCCCTCCGAACACGAGCACCTGATGACTTGAGGAATCGTTGGCCATTGCAAACCCCAAGCGTTTCTTGGGAAGCGTCCCCGCGGGCTCGAGTTCCGTCCAGGTGTTGGCGACGGGATCGTAGGCCCAGGTGTCGTTGAGGACCCCCGTATCGCTCGCGCCTCCGAACATGACAATCCGGGCCGTAGAGGGATCGTAGACCATCTTGGAGCTGCGCGCGGGCGGCACCATCCCCGCGGGCTCGAGTTCCGTCCAGGTGTTGGCGACGGGATCGTAGGCCCAGGTGTCGTCAAGAAAGGCTAGATCGGTCGCTCCCCCGAAGAGAATCAGCCGCCGGGTGGTCGGATCGTAGGCCGTAGCCCCCTCGATGCGCGCAGGAGGCGCAGCCCCCGCGGGCTTGAGCTCCGTCCAGGTGCTGGCGACAGGATCATATGCCCAGGTGTCGGCGGTGAGGTGCAAGGCCCACTCTTCGGCGTCGATCTGAGTCCCGCGGTCGTACCCCCCGAAGACGATGAACCGCTGAGTGGTCGGATCGTAAGCCATTGCGAAGGCGGCGATGCGTGGAGGAGATGTTGTCTCCGAAGACTTGAGTTCGGCCCAGGTGTTGGCAGCCGCATCGTAGGCCCACGTTTCGACGATGGACGCAGTGATGGAGGCGGAGTCCGCGTCATCTTCCTCTTGCCCCACCATAATGATTGGCCGACCGGTAACAGAATCGTAGCTCATCGGGGCGACGACCGTGTGAGGCACTTTCCCAGCCGGTTCGAGCTTAGTCCAGGTGCCCCGGTGGACCACCCCTGTGTCGCCCAGACCCAAGCCGAGGCCCAGTCCCAAACCGAGGGCCAGGACCAGAAGGGCCGCGCCTAAGGCGATCACCCACGTGCGGCGGCTTGGTTTGCGCCGGGTAGGCGCCGCCGCGCCGGCCTCTTGACTCGTGGTCGACTCAGCGGTCTGAGCCAGGTGCCCCCGCACGGCAGCCAGGATCTCCTCCTGAACGGTGTCCACTCCCCCAGGAGCATCAAGACCTCGCCAGGGGCCTGAGTCGGCGGTGCCGGCCAACTGTTCTCGAACAGTGGCGACGATTTCGTCGCCCTTGTCATCCACCCCCGAGGAAGTATCCAGCCACTGCCACAGGTTGAGGTAGTACTCCAGAGAAGGATTGGGAAGAGCGTCATCCAGGTGAAGAGAGAGTACGGGTCGCTCGTAGCTTACGGCCCGCTCGATGTCACGAAGCACGGTGGGAGAGCCGTTGGCGGAGACGGAGAAGACGAGCAGCACCAGATCCGAGCTACGGATGGCCTCTAGGATGGCGGCCGCCTTGTCCTCGCTCCCTGCTGCATCACGTGCGGTCGTCCAGCACTGGATGCCGTCCGCCTCGAGCAGCTCGCAGACTCGGGAGGCCGCATCTGCGTCCTCGGTGGCGTGGCTTATGAAGACCCGGTGTGCCAATGACATCGCCTCATAGCACAAGCACTGCGGGTACCCTCATGACACACCATGCACCGGCCAAAGTCAACACATTGGGTTGGGCTCCGAGCGGCCTAATTGAGCGCAGCCAGGGCAGCGTCAGCGTCGCGCAGGCGCTGGCATAGAGTGACAACGATCTTGCTCTGCAGTCCCGGGACTGAATCGAGCAACTCTTGGAACGAGCGACGACCGATCACCAGCAGGACACACGGGCTCTCGGTGCAGACTGTGGCGGAACGCGGCTCTCCGTCGAGCAGCGACATCTCGCCAAAGAAGTGGCCCGCCTGCAGATGGGCAAGGATTTTTCCATCTCTCTCCACCCGCGCGGTGCCGTCCAATATGAGCATGAAGTCGCGTTCACGCTTCCCCTGGCGGGCCAGTACAGTGCCGGTCTTGACCCGCTTCTCACCCACGCAGCGAGCAATGTGGTTCAGATGGCGGAGGCTGAGCCCGCTGAAGAGAGGAACCTTCTGCAGTACGTCGACCTTCTCCCTCTGGTACTTCAAGAACACCTCGGACCCACTGCAGACCCAGCTATGCCGCTCCACCCAGTCATCCATCGTTGAATGATTCTTCTCTGTTCCCATCCCACGCTCACCTCCATCATGCTCTTCTATGTGGCGGATGCGCACGACGAACTCGCCCGCGGGCAATCATTCATAGATATGGCGACGATACACCACGTGGCCGTTGCCCATCTGCTCTGCTCGGTCCTACAATAGCTCTGGGAAGAGGTTCAGGCACCGAGCGGCGGCTGGAGAGCCGCGATGGCAGATGAAGGTCACTCAAGCGCACCTCCCTCCCCTCAGCGGCCACCTGCTGATGAGCGCCGCTTGGTCACCATAGTCTTTGCCGACTTGACCGGGTTCACCAGCTTGGCAGAACGCCTTGATCCCGAAGAAGTACAGGACCTCCTCAACCGCTGCTTCGACTGTCTGGTGCCCTGCGTGGAACGATATGGGGGCGCGATCGACAAGTTCATGGGGGACGCTCTCATGGCTCTGTTCGGAGCTCCCGTGGCCCACGAGCGCGATCCCGAACGAGCCATCCGGGCAGCCATCGACATGCGCAGCAGCCTGGCCGGGTTGAACCGAGAGCACGGCCTCAAACTGGCCGTCCACATCGGCATCAATACAGGCCATGTGCTGGCCGGTTCGGTGGGCAGCGCAAGCCGGCGTGACTACTCGGTGGTAGGGGATGCCGTCAATGTGGCCTCACGGCTGATGGGGATGGCTGCGCCCAACGAGATCGTTATCGGCCCCCGGACCTACGCCCTGGCCGGTTCTGTCTTCCAGACCGAGGAAGCGGGAACGATCACGGTGCGGGGGCGCAGTGAAGCGGTCCGCATTCACCGGGTCCTTGGGACGAGGCAGTCTGCGCCGGCCCAGGTGATGGGCCGGCTCCATGCTTCCATGGTGGGGCGGGAAAGGGAGCTTGCGGTCTTGACCGGCGCCCTTGAGCGGCTCGCCCGGGGCGACGGCGGAGTGGTCCATATTCTCGGGGAGGCCGGGGTAGGCAAGAGCCGGCTGCTTGGTGAAGCCCGCAAGGCTGCCGTCTCCCGCTACCTCACCTGGCTGGAAGGCAAGGCGGTCTCCATGGGTCAGAACATGAGCTATGGTCCGGTCAAACAGATCCTGGAACTGGATATCGGCCTCACCGGCGACGAAGATCCGGCCGAGCGCTTTGCCAGACTGGAGCGCCGTCTAGGCCGTCTGTTGTCGAAGGACCACGACCGCCGACTCACACCTATCGCCGCCCTTCTCGGGCTCCTCTCGGAGACCGCCGCACGAGACCGGCCTACGTCGATTGGCGAGGAGCCGGCCCGCGAGCGTCTGCAGGAGGCCCTTCTCCGCTATTTCGAGGGCCTCAGCGCCGAACGGCCTCTAGTCCTGGTCTTCGAGGACTGCCATTGGATCGATGCCTCTTCGGCCGCCCTCCTCGAGCGTCTACTTTCTCTGGTCGAGACGGTCTCCCTACTCCTCTGCATCGTAGCCCGACCCGAGACAGAGGGTGGTCTCTTGCACCCAGAACGACTGACCTCCCAACTCGCGGACCGCTACGAGGAGATCCGTGTGGTCCCGCTCGACAAGGAGGCAAGCCGTTGTCTGGTAGTCGAGCTTCTGGGATCGCACAATCTGCCCGCCGGCCTGCAGCCCATGATCGAGCGACGGGCGGAGGGCAACCCCCTCTTCATCCAGGAGATCCTGCGTTCCCTTATCGAGACGGGAGGTATGGAGACCGACCGCAAGGGCGAATGGCGACTGACCGGGCCCCTCGCCTCCAACCTCCCGGACACCCTCGAGGCGACGATCATGGCCCGGATTGATCGCCTCTCCGAGAGCTCGAAGCGGACCCTCCGTGTCGCCTCGGTGGTCGGTGATAGGTTCGCCGAGGTGCTGGTTCTGACCCTCGCTGGGATGAGCCGGCCTGAACTCAGGCGGCAGCTCCGGCACCTGGAGGAAGAAGAATTCATCTGCAGAACGAGCGCAACTCCCCAGCCGGAGTTCGCCTTTGCCCACGCCCTCATCCGTGAGGCGATATACGAGAGCCTGCCTGCACGAGACCGACGTGCGCTCCACGCCCAAGTGGCCGGAGAGATCGAATACTCATACGCCGCCCAGATGGAGAATCACCACGCTCTTCTTGCCCACCACTACAGCAAGGCAGAGAAGTGGGACCAGGCGCGGGCCCATCTCCTGAGGGCCGCGGACCGGGCCGGCGACCTGGGGGCGAGCGAAGCGACCGACTACTACGAGCAGGCCTTGGAGACGCTGTTTCGCAGTAATATCGAGAAGATCGCGCAGGCGATACACGAGGCCTTCGTTGCCGAGAACAAGGTCAGTATCGACCCGAGCGACCCGCGCGTCCTCTCTTGGGACGATTTGCCCGACGTCTACCGAGAATCCAACCGGCGGCAGGCCGAGTGGTTCCCCACGTATCTGGAGACCGTCGGCTGTGGTTTTCGCCCGGCTAAGGGCATCACGCCTGGCCGAGTGGTGTTCACGGTCGAGGAGATAGAGTTGTTGGCTCAGATGGAACACGACCGTTGGTGGTCTCAGAAACGGGCCGCAGGCTATCGCTTCGGTTCCAAGAGAAGCGACGCTGAAGGTACCCACCCGTCGATGGTGCCCTGGGAAGAGCTTTCGGAAGAGGAGCGAGACAAGGATCGGCAGGCGGTCCAGCAGGTACCATCGCTCTTCGCCGACGCCGGCTTTCAGACCTATCGTCTCAGCGTGAAAGGGCCCGTATAGGCCCTCGACCTGTCCAAGAATGACGCGGCGTTCCTCAACGGGTCATCCCGGTCGCCTCGAAACTTGACCGCGGCTTAGAGCGTCGAACGACTCACTTGAAATGATACGTGGCTAGACTCACAGGAGGACTTTCATGATCCGCACGACTGCTGTGGCGCTCCTGCTCATCATCGCTCTCGCACTGACGGCCTGTGGCAACGGGGCCGCCGACCCCGGGCCGGTCACGCTCGCGTACGAGTTCGAGGGCGGCAGCGACGGCTGGGCGTCGGACTTCTCCGATTTCTCCGACCAGACTCCTCCCGAGGACCCCGTCTCCGAGACCGGTATCGCCCCGCCGGGGCTTGAGGACGAGGGCACCGACTTCTTCCACCTTGCCGCCACCAACCGCTCCGACGATCTCTTCTCGTACATCTCCGTCCGCATCCCGCCGGAGGAGGGGTTGCTGCCCAACACGCCCTACACGGTCGACTTCACGGTACGGTTCGCCTCTGACGCCCCGAGCGGTTGCTTCGGGGTTGGAGGGGCCCCCGGAGAGTCCGTGTGGATGAAGGTGGGCGCGAGCGCCGAGAAGCCGGTGCCGGTGTCCGAAGGCGGGGAAACCCGGATGAACGTCGACAAAGGCAACCAGTCCTCCGGCGGCGCGGACGCAGACGTCGCGGGCGTGATCGCCAACGGGATCCCCTGCGAGGAGGCTTTGGAGATGGATCCGCCGCCGTACGCGTTGGTCACCCTGCAGAAGCAGCTCACCGGCGCCGTCACCACCGACTCGGAGGGTGCGCTGTATCTGTTCGTCGGGATCGATTCCGGTTTCGAGTCGAGGACCTCCATCTTCTACGACCGCATCGAGGTCACCCTCACCCCGGCGGTGAACTAGAGCGCGGCGCGGCGCAGCGCCGGCACTTGTCATCTGGGCGACGGAGGGCTTATACTCCCCTGAGTATTACGCGCTGTCCGCTCCTTCCGATCTCACGGCACGAGCCGGACTCGTCCATTGTCCCAAGAGAGGAGACTCGGTGAAAAGAAGAGCCGGCCTGCTGTTTGTTGCATTCGTCTGCCTGCTGGCAGCCTGTGTCTGCTTGTCGGCCTGCGGGTCGGAAGCCGAGGTTGCTCAGACGACTACCTCCGCCACCGCGACGGCCGGGTTTGGAGAGGACGCCGCGTCGATCATGGTCTACGCGGGCGCCGGGATGAAGAAGCCCATGGAGGAGATCGGCCTGGCCTTCGAGGAGCAACACGGCGTCGTGGTGGAATACAACTTCACGGGGTCCGGAGCCCAGCTGAGCCAGATAGAGCTCACTCATCAAGGCGACGTGTTCATGCCCGGTTCGGCCATGTACCTCGACACGGCCGAAGAGAAGGGTCTTGTCGAGTATCGCCAAAACGTCGCTTACCACATACCCGTTATTACCGTACCCCAGGGAAACCCTGCTAATATCACTTGCCTTGACGATCTTGCCAAGCCGGACATCAAGCTGGTCTGGGGTGACCCGGAGGTGGCCGCTATCGGCAAGACGGGGATCGGCATTGTCAAGAAGGCGGGTATCTATGAAGCCGTCTGGAAGAATGTGGTCGCTACCTTCCCGACGATGAACGAAGTGATGCTGCAGATATCCCTGGGGCAGGCGGACGCTGCCATCAATTGGTGGGACACGGTGAAATTCGACGATACCATCGAGGTCATCGAAATACCCAGGGAGCAGAACGACATCAAGCTCATCCCGGTTGGATTGCTGAAGTTCTCCGAGCACCCGCAGACCTCCCGAGGTTTCATGGATTTCTGTGTGTCAGAACAAGGCAAGGCCATATTTGAAAAGCACGGATTCGTGACGTATCCCGATCCGGACTATGAGGGATGACCACTGACCGCAGTGGCGGGTGTTGTGGATGGCAGATGGGACCGGTCAGCCTAGGGTTGACTCGATAGTGCGCAAAGACGCCGGTGGAGCCGGCGCATCGGTAGCACAGGGCAGATTCACCGACATCGCATTCAAGACGGTGAATCTGCTGTTGTGCGGCCTTGTGGCGCTG
>Ga0123334_1006367_pt1 | contig 10955 bp, 10 predicted proteins | sample BiotimSIPDNA_FD_89706 | JGI IMG/M metagenome (GOLD analysis project Ga0123334, IMG submission 89706) | Anaerobic biogas reactor microbial communites from Washington, USA - Biogas_R1 time_0 SIP DNA | ecosystem: Engineered > Bioreactor > Anaerobic > Unclassified | place: Washington, USA... | reverse complement strand
TTGGGCAAGTGTCTCCTGGGTTGTATTTGAGTTCTCAAGCCACCTCTGATATGCCTGGGCCTCTTCGATGGGGTTAAGATCCCTCCTGTGGATATTTTCAATAAGGGCCAACTCCAGGGACTCTATCGGGGTTGTCTCCTTTACCACAACAGGAACGGTTTCAAGGCCAGCCCTCTGGGCAGCACGCCATCGTCTTTCACCGGCTATAAGCTGGTACCCATCCCTGTTTTTACTTACAAGAATAGGGGTGATAACACCCTTTTCCCTTATTGACCCTGCCAGCTCCTCAATTGCTGCATCTTCAAAATTCTGTCTTGGCTGCATGGGGTTCGGCTCAATAGCATCAACAGGACACTGGAAATACTCCCCGGATTTAGGTGCCTCCTTTTCAGTATCCTCTGCATCCGGTATCAGCGCAGATAATCCCCTTCCCAATGCCTTTCTCTTAATCATTTTTTTCTCCTCTCTTTATTACTTCCTTTGCCAGATCAAGATAACTCCTCGCCCCCCTTGATTGCGCATCATAGATAATGATAGGCTTTCCATAGCTGGGAGCCTCACTGAGCCGCACATTCCTGGGAATCACCGTATCAAAGACAGTACCTTTGAAATGCCCCCTCACCTCCTCCTGCACCTGTGCGGAAAGGTTATTCCTTGCATCATACATTGTGAGAAGTATGCCAACTATCTTAAGCCCCGGATTAAGACTCTTTTTTACTGCCTTCAGGGTGTCCAGCAGTTGACTCAGCCCTTCCAGAGCATAATATTCACACTGAAGAGGGACAAGCACATAATCAGAGGCGGTTATTGCATTTATGGTAAGGAATCCCAGGGATGGCGGGCAGTCAATAATTATAAAATCATACGTATCCTTAATCCCCTCAAGCCTTTTCTTGAGCAGATACTCCCGGTTATCCTCCAGATACATCTCAACCTCTGCTCCGATCAGCTCTTTCGTTGCCCCCATAAGGGACATACCGGGCATCTCTGTCTTCACTGCAGATACATCAACCCCAGCAGAGCCCAGCATAAAATCATAAAGCCCGGCCTTCAGGGAAGACTTGCTGTATCCCAGCCCGGTTGTGGCATTACCCTGGGGATCAGAGTCGATGATAAGCACACTTTTACCTGCCTTTGCGATTGAGGCGGACAGATTAACCGCAGTCGTTGTCTTTCCAACCCCACCCTTTTGATTTGAAATGGTAATAACACAACCCATGAATTATAATTCTCCCTGTTTTGCCATTATATCCTTCAAACACTCAACAATATCAACCTGATTCACACCAGAGAACAACAACCTCTGCCCGGGGGCACATTCACCACTGTTCGTTTAATTCTTTATACACAGGGTATACAGCCTGATTACCTGCTGCATGATCTTAATGAAAGGTAAGCAGATAACACACTGTAAAAGCTTTGTATAGGAATTTCATTTTTATACCAAGGCAAAAATTCTAAACCTGCTGCGTTGCCACATAATCATAGCAATAATGTTTCACGTGAAACACCCTTAAAAAAAGGAGGCAATGTTCCACGTGGAACATTTTATTAGGCACCGCACTCGTGAGACGGACCGCACCCTCCCCTCAATCACATATTTATCCCTTAACAAATTCACCGTATACGGTCAAAATTCGGGAATTTTGGCGGTTTTTGGCTCCTTTTCATTTCTTATTGTGCCCTTACATCAAGAGATACCCAATATGTTGTGTTATCAAAATAAAAATAACCTCAAAAAGAATAATTTATGCTTTTCTCTGCTGCATCATATAACTCATAAAAAATATATAACGGGTATAAATAACAGCAGCCTTGCAGCAGAAGCCATCGATAGTTTAACAGAACCCGCAGCATCTTATATATAACTATTGCGCAATACCTCCATAATTATCCCATATAGTATTGTTTTAATTGGTTTTTTTCAGGTTTAAACAGAGAGTCAAAATTCTTCTAGTCACGAAAATATAATGAGAAGTTACAGAGTGACCACCCCGTTTAATAAAATATTTTTTATAAATTATTTTTTTATGATTATTTTTTTATTAAATATTAGAAACCCCTTTTTCCTTTTATCAGGGCAGGTAACCTCTTAAAAAGAAGAGAAATAATTCATTTTAACATTTTTCAATTTTGAAAAATTATGCCTTTTAAAAAGATTTTTCTGATTTTTTTAATGTTATTTTATCGTTATCAGTTGTATTTTAAAGTTTTTTAAAGATATTCAAAGATAATGATTTGTTAGTTTTTATCTTAACAAGATTAAAAAATAGCCGAAGCGGTTGAATTCAATAAAATTTTCCGGTCTTTTAATAATCCCCTCTCTGTGACCGCCTTTAGCTCTTGGCATATTATTTTCTATTTAATCAATCGGTTATGGTCTGTCAGAATATTATGAAATCATAAGTCCTCCTCCTATCCCATTCCTTTTGACAGATTACGATGTTTATAAGATAAATGCCGCGTCTTGATCGTCATGTCTTTTAATAAAAATAAGATCTATTTGTTTTGGAGCAGAACATGAGCACATTGTTGGATGAATTAAAAAAACATGTAAAAGAACAAATTTCCGAAAAGAGTTATTCCATGTGGATTAATCCTCTCTCTCTGATTGATGAAAAGGATGACGCCCTTGTTCTTGGCTGCCCTAACAAGTTTTCTATGAACTGGATCATGGAGCACTACAGCACTCTTTTAGATGGAGGACTCAGGCTCCTGGGAAAAAACTGCAATGTTTTATTCAAGGTAGCTGCCCCTCCAAGAAAAAAGATTGAGCCGGATATGTTTCAGCCTTCTCCCCAGATGAATATCCCTAACATCTCTCCCAGAAGAGATAAGGGCAGGATCCGTTTTAACAGGGAGTTTACCTTTGACAGATTTGTTGTGGGCTCCTGCAATGAATTTGCCTATTCTGTCTCAAAGGCAATGGCCTCAGGCGGTTCATGCTCCTATGACACCCTTTTTATGATGGCAAATACGGGCCTTGGAAAGAGCCATCTTTCCCAGTCCATCGGTCATATGCTGCTTGATAATAATCCTGATGTTCGTGCCTATTATATTACTGCAGAGGATTTTGTTAATGAGATGATCTTTGCACTTAAAAATAACAGGATAGATGAGTTCAAAAATAAATACCGTCGCTCATGTGATGTCCTCATGCTTGAAGAGGTGCATTTTTTAAGCGGCAAGGAAAAAATCCAGGCTGAACTGGGATACACGCTTGATGCCCTTGCAAATGACAGGAAAAAGCTGATTTTTACCAGTTCCCTGCTCCCAAAGGATATACCCAACATGTCCAGAGAGCTCTCATCAAGGCTTACCTCAGGGCTCATAACAACCCTTGACATGCCTGATTACAATACAAGGGTTAAAATCATAGAGAAGAAAGCCACCGAAAATAATCTTATGCTCTCAGAGGAGATTGTTCATTTTTTTGCGGAAAAGCTTACAAAGGATATTAGGCAGATAGAAAGCGCTTTAAGGTGTTTTAAGGCAAAGGCTGACTTTATGAAGGTCAAGGCCGATATAAACCTTGCCAGGGAAATACTTAAATACCATATAACAGAACAGAGTACTATTTCGCTGGACAGTATAAAGAGGCTTGTATGTAAATATTACCAGATAGAGCACACTGTGCTCCCCTCCAGGTCCAGAAAAAAGATCCATGCATATCCCAGAAATATGTATGTCTATCTTTCACGCAATTATTCTGCTGCAACACTTGAAGAGATAGGAAAATCCATAAACAGGAACCACTCTACTGTAATATATTCATCTGAAGTGATTGAGAAAAAACTAAGGGTCGATAAAAAGGTAAAAAATCAGGTGGATTTTTTAAGCGAAAAGATCAAGGAGTCTGCGGTATAAAAACCCTGACATAATAAGAACAAAACCCTAATAACCCCCTAATATTTTGTTACGATAATATTTAAGAACAAATAAGGGGGTTTTTATTATGGGTTTGCTTCAGAATGACAATTATATAGATAAGGTTTACCTTGATCTAATCTTTAATCTCGATGAGAAGAGGATATTTTCAACTATTCTCCCCTGGATATCACACAGTGCCAATGGATATTACTATCCGTTTATTCCACTAATTTTATTTTTTGTCGATCCTGCTAATGCCCTTTCGTTTCTTGTTTCAGCGCTGTTTGCCTTTGCTATTGAGCTTCCCGCTTACAAGATTATAAAAAGATGTGCAAAAAGGTTTCGCCCTTATGAGGTTAATAAAAATATAAAGAACAGAATCATGCCCAGTGAAAGGTTCAGCCTTCCATCCGGCCACACGGCTGCTGCCTGGGTGATTGCCATACTTGTTGCACTGTATTATCCAATCCTGGCTATACCTGTGTTTATATGGGCGACACTGGTGGGTATCTCAAGAGTATACCTCGGGGTACATTACCCGACAGATATTCTCGCCGGATTTATCCTTGGGACATTAAGCGCTGTATCTTCCATATTAATAAAGGGGCAGATTTTTTAAATGAATATCTTGTACGGTGTACAGGCAACAGGGAACGGTCATATCAGCCGCTCCAGAGAAATCATACGATGCCTTAAAGAAAAAAGACATAATGTCTCTGTGATTCTAAGCGGTCGTGATCCCGCATTGTTATGGGATATGGATGAGTTTATGCCATATACCACATATAAAGGACTCACCTTTTCGACTTACAGGGGCAGGATCAGGTATCTTGACACCATAAAAAATCTCGATCTAAGGGGATTCAATACAGATGTTAACAACTTTGATGCAGCCGGATATGATATTGTAATCACCGATTTTGAACCGGTTTCATCCAGGATAGCGAAAAAGCACCATATCCCCTCTATTGGTATTGGACATCAATATGCCTTTTACCATAACATCCCGACAGTATGGAAAACCGCTGTTTCAAGTTATATTATTAAAAACTTTGCTCCAGTAAATTATCCTGTTGGCCTTCACTGGCACCACTTTAACCAACCCATACTTCCCCCTGTTGTTCCAAGGTTAAATGAAAATGTATCCTCAATAGAAAATAAAATCATTGTTTATCTGCCCTTTGAAGAACAGGAGGATATCCTGGACCTGATTGCACCTTTTAAGGATTATGATTTTTTTGTCTATCATAAATTTGAAACCCATTTGGTTAAAGAAAATATTCATCTATGTCCATTCTCCAGAAATGGTTTTCTAAATGATCTCATGGAATGCAGCGGAGTGATCACCAATGCAGGCTTTGAGCTTGTAAGTGAGGCCCTTACAATAGGAAAAAAGATACTTTTAAAACCCCTAGCAGGCCAGATGGAACAACTCTCAAATGCGAAGGCCATTACAATGCTTTCTCTTGGGCAGGCGATGAAAAGGCCGAACAGGCGCGAAGTAGAAACCTTTTTAAACCTGCCTCTGGCATCTCCAATTAATTACCCTTATACTGCGGAGATTATAGCAGATATGATTGATTCCAGGGCCTGGACACATATGAGCAGGTTTGTTAAGGATGCTTGGGCGAATGTCAATATAGCCTTTTAAGCGGCTGCATCATAGTAGGCCCAGTCTTTGGGATAAAGAGATTCAAAGGTAAGTTTCTCAACAGATGTCCATGGGCTCTTCCTTATCAGTTCCTTCCTTATTCCCTTTTCTTCAAGCGCCTTACCTGTAGTGTATGATGAGACAAATACCCTCTCTGTATGATTATAAAACCATACTATGAATTTCCACACAAGTTCGCTTATATTGTGATCGGTTGTAAGCCTTTCTGCCAGCTGTGGAAAGGCGGCATTGTATGTGCTGTAATGCGGAAGCCCTAATATCTTTGCTGTAAGCATTGCAGCCAATCCCATAGACCCGGGTGTAGAGCTGTAAATATGAGTATAGCCCTCCTTTTTACTGTCAATACCTGCCCCTGTCTTTACAACCGCCATCATGCCCTGATCATTGCCGATGATCTTTCTTGCCTGAGACAGCAGTTGGCTCAAAAAGCCCTCATCCCTGTTTTTGTGGAAATAATCAGGTCGTCTGTATCCTATATGCCCCCTGAGGCTTTTGTAGATTGTCTCCTGCCTGTTTCCATTTATCAATATCTTTTCAGCAAAACGAAGGAGCAGTTAAAGATTAACGAGTGTCTGTGTAGCGTTATATAAGGATATTATTAGGCGCTGATTTATTAAAACAAGAGCGGTGATAGCAGTTTTTACTGTTACCACCGCTCATTTACAATTTACAGATATTGTTTAGAACTTAACCACCAGATCAGCCTGAAAGAGTCCCTCTTTCCTTGTAGTATTACCAAGTATCGGCTTTGCATGATAATAATCAAGCCCAAGGGTTATATTTTTTGCAAGTCCGATGATTAGTTCATATTCCATCCCCTTGACATCGGTCGCGCCACTGTAGAAATCGCTATCAGGCAGAAAATCCGCCCAGGCATCTTTCTCAAGTTTTCTGTAGTTGACCTTTACCTGCCAGTCCTTCGCGGCTTTTATGCTCTTGTCTCCAAAGCTGAAACCATACAGAAAGCCCTTATTGTTTGCATCTGCATCAGAATTAACATACTGGCCAAACAGAGAGAGAGATTCCACCAATTTAATCTTTTCAGAGAGCTTGAAAGCGATCTCTCCGTCCAGTGTAATGCCATCATATTCATAGAGCCAGTTGTTAGTCTCTGAAATCCTTGTGTTTGAATTGCTTGAGTGCTCGGAAAAGTCATTACCTTCCATATCAGAAAAATTATAATAGGCAGCAGCAAACTTAAGATCAATATTTTTGTTTATGTTTGTTTTGATCCCTGATTGCAGCACGGTCATAGTGGGATCTGATTTTGAGCTGCTGTATTCATCAAGCAGAAAATATGCAGGGGTAGCAAATATCTCAAGATTATCCTTCACCTTAAAGTTAAGGGTTGCTGCAAGACCATCAGGGTAAATATCAGTATCCCATAAAAGGTCCTTTGTTCCCCAGATGGGGTTTGCTATCTTACCGGCCATTATGCTTATACTCTTAATGGGACTGTACTTTGCATATGCATAATCAAGCCTGATATCCGGTGTCTGGAAGGTGTTTTCAAGTGTCTGATTTGTTGATCTCGGGTCTGATCCACCGGTTGCAAGACCAATGGCTCCTTCCCATTTATCATTAGGTTTTGAAACAACACCGAGTCTCGCCCTTATTCTGCCCCTGTCACGTGAAACCCTTCCATCATTATCCGTGTCCTGACTCTGATAACGTATACGTACATCACCTTTAACCTCTGTGTTTTTTATCCATTTTGGGAGTTCGAATCCTTCTTTAACGGCCCCGGCAGTTACCTTCTTTTCCTTTTCACCATCCTTTTTCATCTCATCTGAAAGACCTTTGGCCTCTTCCTTTGTAAGGATGTTTTTTTCCACAAGCTTATTAAGCAGGATATCAACATCCCCTGCATACGCTGCCCCTGTAAAAAGAAATACGCCTGCAATAAATGTAGTAATCATATTTTTCAGTTTCATTTATAAATCTCTCCTTTATGTTTTATGTTTCTAATTTTAATAATTTCTTTAATAATCAGATGCACTGCATCTCTTCCCCATAAGAATTCCTTAATGACACATAGCGCATTCTTGCTAACAAATATTTAATATTAATGAATATAAGGTTAGGTTTTTGTTAGATTTACGACATAGCTATATGATCATTAAGGCGGATATCATTATGATATAGGTGTAAAAAAATGAAAGGTTTAAGTGCGGGGATAAATACACCATTGGAATCATTATTTTTTTGATGAATCCCATATCCCATTCCAGGAACCTAATGGTTCATTTTTAGCAAGCCTCTCACACCTGTTGGCCATTATGGAACCTGTGCCAAGGCCATATTCCCGGTAGATTTCGAGAAAGATTTCCTTTGCACCTTTCCAGTCACGGTTACAATACCTGTCATAGGCTTCATTATACGCGGGAATAGTTTTTTTCTTTATTTCAAACCTCGGATCATTATCAAGCAGAAGCTCATAAAGAGTTACAGGCTCCTTAAAACCATATAAAACAAGGTTGTCTATAAAGCGGTAGGAAAACCTTGGGTCCGATTCCACATAGCCACGAATAAAATTCAAGAAATGCTGCGATATAAGCACTCTGGCATCATAACGCTTTGATAAACTCTCTATCCGGGCTGCCTCGTGGACAGCATTTCCCAGAGCATGGTATCTGTTATCAAAGGCATAGTAGGTAAATGAAACCCTGCCGATTGTAATGCCGCAACCCATATCTATTTTGGGGCGTAAAATTTCATCCCTGAATGATTCATTGTATCTTCTCATACCGGTTGTAAGGCGATATATATTTTCCAGGATGTACTTGCCATTATCCTCCGGGAATACCGCCATAATACCGTCCCCATAAATCTCTGCAAATGTATTTTCATGAGAAAGGTAGAGCTCAATATAGGCTGCTTCATGCACATCTGTTATGAACTTTTCATAGGTGAATTCACCATCGCGGCTCTTGTCTGCCTCACGATATATACCTTTTTCAAAATTCAGCAATATATTGGTTGAATCCCTGAGATCTGCAAAAAGGACGATCCTGTTTGTTTTTTCGTTTGATATTGTATTTTTAAAGACCATCTTTTTTTACAATTATAAATTCCAATCCTTTGATAAAATCCCCGGAGTAAGCGTAAATAATACAACCAAATAAAATTTAACCTCTTCGTATATGAATTTTATACGCTTTTATATTCGTATAGTTTTACCACAGTATGAAGAAAGTGTAATTTTATTTTCACTGCTTTTCACCTCCCTCATTCTAGCTCTAATGCAATATATCCCCTGACAATAATCTAACATGAGACTAACAAGTTCCTAATAAAAGGGTGGTAAACTCTTATCAGAAAAAGGAGAATACTATTATGATTATATTTCTTTATATACTGGCAATTTTATGGGTAATCTCTCTTTTCCAGTTTGCCAGGATCAAAATATCGTTATCTGATAAACAGTCAGAACCACTTTGGATTCACAAAGACTGGGGCTTCCTGCTTTACATGAGGATAAGCGGAATTTTTATTTTATCTGTCATAGTTGTTATTATTAACTTAATATAAATTTTCTATTTATATTCTCTTCTGTGCCGGTGGATTACCCCCTCGATAAGATAAATAACCTCTTCAGCTATGTTAGTAGCGTGATCAGCTATCCGTTCAAGGTGACGTGAAATCAGGAAAAGCTGTATCAGTGAACCTGCGTTCTCAGGGTTGTCAGGCAGGCTGTTGCTTACCTTTTGAAAAAAGCCCCTGTCAAGGGCATCAATTGCATTATCATCAATACGCAGCCTTAATGCTACCTCAAGATCAAGGTTTACAAGCGCATCAAGGCTGTCCTTGACCATCTTTATGGTTTTAATAGACATCTCACTGTAATCAAAAGTAACATTAAGGGGAGTCCTTGTACCAAGATATATAACCCTTTCAGCAATATTTACCGCTTCGTCTCCGATTCGTTCAAGGTCATTGTTTATCTTGATTACTGCTGTAATAAACCTTAGATCAACTGCAACAGGCTGATGCAGCGCCAGTATCTTGAGGCACTCCTCTTCAATCTCCACCTCGATTTCATCCACCCGCCTGTCCGATTCTATTACCCCTTTTGCTATATCAAGGTTTTTTGTTGCAACAGCCTTGATTGCCCTGTTAAGCTGCTCTTCGACCATTGCGCCAAGGGAGAGTATCTGTTTTTTGATCTTTTCTATTTCTATTTGTAATCGTGGAGGCATTTGTTTCTCCTTATTAATTTTTATATTCCCTTTAATCCTTAATTGCAGTTTAACCGAATCTCCCGGTAATATAGTCTGATGTCTGCTTTAACTTTGGCCTTGTAAAAAGCGTGTCTGTCTCATTCACCTCTATCAGTTTACCCATAAAAAAAAAGGCTGTTATGTCTGATACCCTTGCAGCCTGCTGCATATTATGGGTGACTATTATTATCGTGTATGTCTCTTTAAGTTTATTTATCAGCTCCTCTATTTTTTGTGTGGCAATCGGGTCAAGGGCTGAGGCCGGTTCATCCATAAGCAGTACCTCAGGTTCAATGGCCATTGCACGGGCAATACATAGCCTCTGCTGCTGCCCGCCTGATAAACCAAGTGCAGATTCATTCAGCCTCTCTTTCACCTCTTCCCATAAGGCTGCACCCTTCAGGCTCTTTTCCACCCTCTCCTCTACCTCCCCTCTATCCTTTACCCCATTCACCCTCAGGCCATACGCCACATTTTCAAATATGCTTTTAGGAAATGGGTTTGGTTTCTGGAACACCATGCCTACCCTGCTCCTTAATGAGACAACATCCACATTCTTTTCATAGATATTTTCATTATCAAGAAGTACCTGCCCTTCTAGCCTGCTTATGGGTATAAGGTCATTCATCCGGTTAAGGCACCTTAAAAGCGTACTCTTGCCGCATCCTGATGGCCCGATCAATGCTGTTACCTTTTTTTCATAAAACTCAAGATTGATCCCATGAAGCGCCTTGACGCTGCCATAGAAAAAATTCAGATCCTGAGTCATCATCTTTTTTTTTCTATCCATTATAATTTAATCCTGTACACGATTCTTGCCCTTGTTTAATCTATTACAATCGTCTTCTCAGTCTTGTCCTGTAGATTATGGCAATAAGGTTCAGACCCAGCACAAGGAAAATCAGTACAAGGGCTGTCCCATATTGCAAATGCCTGGTTGCCTCAATCTCGGTTCCCGCTGTTGCCAGTACATATATGTGATAAGGAAGAGCCATTATCTCATCAAAGGGGGACTTTGGTAAAGATGGTGTATAAAAAACCGCTGCTGTAAACATTATGGGCGCGGTCTCCCCCGCAACACGACTTATGCCTAATATTGCCCCTGTAAGAATACCGGGCAGGGCTGAAGGTAAAACCACCCTGTATATTGTCTGCCATTTTGTAGCGCCAAGTCCGAGAGATGCCTCCCTGTA